>Ga0194052_1000117_pt1 | contig 55524 bp, 39 predicted proteins | sample SepL226m_MetaG_FD_160117 | JGI IMG/M metagenome (GOLD analysis project Ga0194052, IMG submission 160117) | Anoxic zone freshwater microbial communities from boreal shield lake in IISD Experimental Lakes Area, Ontario, Canada - Sep2016-L227-6m | ecosystem: Environmental > Aquatic > Freshwater >...
GCATCGCCGTCGAGGGTGTAGCGGGCGATCAGCCTCGATATCCAGCTTTGGGAGACCCCGTAGTCGCGCGCGACCTGCGATTGGGAGCGGCCTTCGATGAGTACGGCGGTGATGACCAGGCGGGCTTTCGACACCCGTGGAAATCTGGCCGATCACCTATTCCGATGTCTTGAGACACCCTATTCCGATGTCCTGGAACACAACACTGTCCCCGCTACGAAATGGAATGGCCCCCGGATGAGAATCCGGGGGCCATTTTCGTGTTGCAAGCTATCGCTAGTAGGTCCGGACATCCGTTCAGGTCGGACCTACTCCGCAGATCGCATTGTGCCGAAGTTCGGCGAACAGTGAAGAGTCACTTCTCCCGATTCGCGCTTACGACTCGCACCCGGCGTTGCCCTAGCAAATTTCTCCAGCCTGCGGCCCCTGCTGTCTGGCGTGCGTCCGGATGGGGTTAGGAGATAGTCCAGGAATGAGGTAGCCCGGGCTCATGCCGGGTCCACCTGTCAGTGGGTTCATGTAGATATGACGGCATGAGTAGGAACGTCGTCAAAGTAGCGAGTCATGCGCCTGACCTGCCGCCACGCACGGGTAGGTTCAGTCCGGTGGGGCGTAGACGATGACACAGGCACCGCTGACGCGGGCAGTGGGACAGGGGATCTCGTGGTCGGCTCCTCGGCGGGGGCGGATCCCAGACTCTGTCGCGGACGTGTTCGCTTCGTTGGATTGGGACTGTAGAGACGCCGATCCTGCCTTCAACCTCCATCCATACCCCGCCCGGTTCGTCCTCCAGCTGCCGCGGTTGGCACTTGACGTCTTGAAGCCGGCGCTTGGTGTGATTGACCCATTTTGCGGATCAGGAACGACTCTCGAAGCTTCTGCGATGGCAGGTTTACCATCGAGCGGGATCGATTTAAACCCGATTGCATGTTTGATATCGCGGGTGCGCGTAAGTCCTTGGCGGCCTGAGGATGACGATTGTGCAGATAGCCACGCGCGGGGGCTTGTTGAGGCCGCATCCAATGTTTCTGATCGAGTACTAGCGGAGTTTGGATCGACCATTCCGAGGGTTGATCACTGGTTTGAGCCGTGGGCGCAGAGATTGCTTGCTGGAGCTACGGATTATTTGAACCGGATCGATCGTGACGATGCGTGGCATGATCGAGTGGCACTGAGTATTTCGTCGACGGTTGTGCGCATCAGCCGCCAAGACTCGGATACTCGATATGCAGCGGTGGATAAAGGTCTTGGAGAAAGCGATGGCTTGGGGTTGCTGTCAGCTGCCGTCATGAAGACATCAACATTCCTCCGGTCGCGTCCTTTGGAACGCACCGAAAATGCCGTCGTTCTCAATAGAGATGCACGTGATCTATCGCCGATAGCCGACGGCAGTCATGATGCGGCGATCTTCAGTCCGCCGTATCCGAATGCATATGAGTATTGGCTCTATCACAAGTATCGGATGTATTGGTTAAAGTATGACCCAATAGCGGTTCGCGAAGATGAAATAGGTGCCAGGCCACATTTTTTTCGAGCCTCCAATCCCCATACCGAGTTAGATTTTGCAGAACAGATGCGCGATGTTTTTGTCGGTTTATCTCGCGTATTGCGTTCAACCAGTCCGGTAGTGATCGTTGTGGGGGACTCGGTGATCCATGGTCGTGTGATCGACAACCGAGAGTTGCTTTTCGATGCTGCTAGCGCATGCGGTTTTGTTCCGCGCGCGGCCGCCCTTCGGACAATCCGGCGCTCCCGGTCTTCTTTCAACATGGCCCACGGCCAAGGACGTAATGTTGAGCACGTTCTCCTCTTGGAGAGCCCGTCGTGAAGGTGGAGGCTTTCTGGCCCAGCTATAAGCTGTTTGAATACGAGCGTCGGCTAGCCGAGGAAGAGTTGCGGACCCTCGGAGCTGCCGATATCGAGTATTTCCCGGACGGTCTTCGCTTCCAACACCGACGGCCCAAGATGCTGCTGAATCGTCTCACCTACTTCAACCGTCTGAAATTCTCTGACGCTGATTGGTCATGTATCCAGCGAGAAGTCGAGCGTAGGCACCTGGAAGGCAAACGCGGGCAAGGCAGGCAAGCAACTCGCTTTGGCGTCCACGGATTTCACGAATACAAAGGAAAGTTCAACCCGCAGTTAGCCCGTGCAATGATCAATGTCGTCGATCCTGCTGCGAAGGTACTAGCGGATCCTTTTTCCGGGTCTGGCACCGCTTTGGTTGAGGCAATCCGCCTTGGGTTGTCAGCGCACGGCCGCGATAGATCGCCGATGGCGGTGTTCCTCTCGGCCGCGAAACTGAACGCATTGACCGCAACAGATCCCCAACTGGTTGCTGCTGAGCTGGGTGCGCTCTCGGAGTCCGTATCGTCAAACCTTAAGCGAGGGCAGGATCGGGGTGTTGTAGTTCCCGTTGCTGCATGGTCACCCGAAACTGCAGACTACCTAGCGTCGTGGTTTACCAAGCCGGCCTATTCAGCCCTTTGTCACGCGATGTCCCTGCACCCACTGGCTGACTCGTCTGTGGCGGCTCACTTGAGCCTCGTTGCGCTATCCAGCGTTCTGCGGCAAGTCTCGCTTCAAGCTCCTGAAGATCTCCGTGTTAGGCGTCGGCCAGCGGGATACGTCGCTCCATCACTACGCGAAGCATATGTGGAAGCTGTAGATCGGCTTGTCGCGGGTCTGAATGAACTTCACCGAATCGATGATCCGCCGGCGTTTTCGAGCCGTATTGGCAATGCCGACGATCGCGACTTATTCGGGTCGGAACGAGGCAGGCGATTGATCGTCACTAGCCCTCCATACGCAACCGCTCTGCCATACATCGACACTGACCGACTCTCTCTCTTGATGCTGGGAATTTTGACGCCGAAACAAGTCCGTTCGGTAGAAGCCTCATTGACCGGTAGTAGAGAATGGGGTGCTGTCGAGTCTCGCAGGTGGCGATTAGCCGCGGACACCGATAGTCACAATCTTCCCGCTGTTTTGACCGATCTTTTACGGAGGATTGATAGCGCTAACCAGGGCAGCAAAGCCGGCTTTAGGCGAGCCGCGGTACCCCCACTGTTGTATCGATATTTCGTCGCAATGCGAGATGACTTCAAAGCGTGGCACGGTCAGCTCAGAGACGGTGAGCGTGCCGTTGTAGTGGTCGGCCGAAACCGGACGGGGCCTGCGGGGAGTCAGACCGTAATCGATACACCGGCGCTATTGGCGGCTTGCGCTGAGCAAGTGGGATTCCTTACGGCCTCGTTCATATCGTTAGAAACGTGGCCGCGTTACGGATTGCACGCTGCAAATGGAGTCGATTCGGAGCTGGCAGTTGTTTTGGAGCGCGGGGGAGAATGACCGAGGTTGTTAGGCTCCGTCGATGAGATACCTCGACACCGGAAGTCGCGATTCTGATCAGACACTGTACGCATGGCTTCAGTCTGTGTTGCCTGGCGCGACCTATTTTGGCTGTCAGACGGGTTACTTTTCTTTTGACGGCATCTTCCCTGTGCTCGAAGGCATCGAGGCTATCTTGCGGAGCGCGGGAACTGTTCATCTGGTTGTCGGCGCAAACGAGGCTGGTGTGCGCCGGTCAGATATCGAGGGTGTCCTCGACCTCTTTGAAGCTGCGCCATTGACCGCAAATTTCAGTCTTACTCTTGTGGCAGCTGAAGATTTGTTGATGCATCCGAAGACTTATTATGTGGAGCAACAGGATGGCACGAGGCATGCGCTGGTTGGGTCAGTGAATTTTACGCACGCGGGTTTGTCGCGAAATATCGAAGCCGCATTGGTAATCGACAGCAATGAGGACCCGAGCGGACCGTTTAGTGAAATCAAAGCTGCTATTGAACGCTGGAGTATGACAGACCCTGCTAATGCGTATCGGATCACACGCACGTCCTTGGGCAAACTTATCGATAGTGGTCTCCTTGACGTAGAGCGGACTCCGGCAAAAGTCGTTCCGAGTACCCGCAAGAATCGAGAGAAATTCTTCCCGCGACTAGGTGGGATGTTGAAGTTGCCCCGCAAAAAGCGGAAGGTTACTCCAGCCGTGAAAGTTCAACGTATAAATACCTCTCAGCCGGCGCCGGTGGGGACATTGAAATCGTTGGAGAGTGGCCAGGTTGGCATCTTGAAGCGATTGAGCAACCAGGATGTGAAGGGTTTTCGCGATAGCGTGGGGACCCCCTACATCGCCTTGCCCGTTGAACTCAGTAGCTATCTTCCGATGGAGCCGGCTGGTAGAAATCAGGAGCCTCGGCTCGACGTGGCAATAGAAGTTCGTATGGAAAGCGCCCCGAACGAAGTTGCGGACTCCGGGGTGAGCCCGACAAATATTACGTTCGTTGGAATGGGCGAAAGCGAGAAAAAGAGTCATACGGATCTCCGGCTGAACTACTTGAAAGCTGTCCGTGAGGGAGTGATGCGAATTGCAGATCACAACGGTCTGGCATATCCGCAAGAGGATGATCTGGTTGCAATTGAGTTTCTTGAGGGAACGCTGATCCGGCTTACGTTTATCAACGACGCCACCGCGATCGAGAATTTGACGCCTCTCTTAGATCAGCTGGGTGCGACATGGGGTTGGTTGCCAGCCGGTGTAGTCGGTGGGTGGGATGAATTGGAAACTTGATTCGTCCGGGTAATCCATCGGAATCTCTCGATGCTGTCAGTTCGTTGCTATAGCCTCTTAATCGGATGCGGGTTGCCCCTAGCAGAACCGCCGCGGTGTTTCGCCGTGGCAGTAGTAACGCCAGACAACCAGCATCGGCTGCCGCTCTCCCTCGGCGCCGCTTGCGCGCTGCGCTTGGGCGGCACCACTGAGGCGACTGGGAGTCCGATGCTCGCCCAAGCGCAGCTCCCTGCGCGACGCCTGCGGCCGATCGGCATCGATCACAAGCGGGAGGGTAGGGGCAACCTGCTTCCACAACCCAGGGGAGGGGGATGCGTTGGAAAGCTGGGATCACACTCGCGTACTGACGGCAGCGCAGTTCAGCGGCCGCTCCCTCCTGGTGCAAGTCATGACCGTTCGTCGCGGTGACTCAACATTGCTCAAACTCCGCATCAGCCCCAGGCAGAAATATGACTCCTTCGTCGACCGCTGGCTTTACGGCAGCCCGTGGTCCTATCCGCCAATTCCGCCGGTCTGGCCGCTCAAAGACTTCGATCCATGGGAGCGGGCAAGTTTTGGTGGTCCGCTGCCCGGAAAGTTGAAGGGTGAATCCCGCCAACCATGCCCCTCATGTGGAACCGTAACGGACAGCCAGGCGAGATACTGTAGCGAATGTGGATCCGCGGTTGATGCTGCGGAAATCTCCTTCGCCGCCCGCGTTGCTCGGCTCGCTGGTGAGGTTGCCGAGGGCTCGTCGACTGCGGGAACTGACATTGTCGCATTAATTGAGGACTACACCCCGAAGTCGTCGCGGGCCAAAAAAGGTTGGCCTGAACTTCTTCAATTCATCGGAGAAGACTTCGCCGGATTGGCGAGTGCGCACTTCGTGAGAGGTGAGCCGGCCACGGTGAGCCCCAATCTCACCCTGGCATCCGCTCAAGACATCCATCAAACCGTTATTGCCACGGGCCGGCTGGGCCCCGGGCAGATCCAGCATGCCGAGCTGCTCTTGAGATACGCCCCGCTCGAATGCGGCTATTGGGGGCCCTTCAAAGCACTCGTTAAGGTCGCACCTGCCGACGTTATGCCCGATGCCTACGCTGATGCCCTTGCAAGGCTCTCGAGCTACGACTGGTCGCGAACTGCACCTCCGTCAGTCGAGATCGAGGACGTTGGATTCCTGCGCGGATTTCTCGCTAGCGCGAGCGTGAAGACTCGGATGTACCTGGCGCGCCGGTCTCGGCGGGACCTGGCTGCCTTAGCTGACCGATCGCCGGATATCTATGCACGGGTGGCCGCCAGGATGATTCTGCGGTGGGACCAGAGTCTTTCCCACAACGCCTTTGCCCCCGCTTATGTGATGCTGGGAGCCCAAAGCCCGCTCGACGCACACAGCAAGTATGTCGTAAAAGCGGCTGATTTGAGCAGTCGCAGGGACGCTCATCCGGAGATATGGAACCAACGCCCCGAGCTGGTTCACACGATCTTCGACACCGTCACGAACTCGGTTGAAGCACACACTTGGTCGTTCCAAGTACTCGAGTCGCTTGGGCAGGCCCCGCCGATCACCGGCGATTATCTGAAGCTTGCACTGCTCAGCACATATCCGCCTTTGAGGCTCGCGGCAAGTGTCGCTTTGTCGACGCGCCCGGGCACCTGGGATTCGCTGACGTCCTCGCACTGGCTCGCGATTTTCTCAGGCGGTGATGATGCGAGCTTTGACGGAATACTCGACGCGCTATCCGTCGGACCGCTACGGCCGTCAGCGGTCGAAGCAGCACAGCTTTTCCTGGCATCAGGCCAATCCGCATCGCCACTCCGAATGTTGCGTATCGCAGTGATTTTTCTGTCGGGGGTTCAGCCGATCAACCGTCAAAGCGTCATGCCCCATGCTGCGGCATACGTATCGGCAGCTGCAGCAGTGATCAACCAATCCGCCACCAAGCACAAGAAACTTTGGCTCTCAGCCATCAGGGAGCTCGACCTTGCAGATCTTGAGCGTGTCCGTCAGAGGCTGACCGATCGCGCATCGCGCTCAGCAGTCACCGCTGTTGACGGTGAACTGATCAGGTTGCGCTTCGAACGCGCTAAACCCTCCGAAGCTATCAACTGGATCGCCTCTGACAGCCCGCTGGAATCGAGTTTGGGCTGGAAACTCGTCGCACGGGGCGATCAGATGGTCGTACTTTTAGAGAAACTCCCGCAATGGATCTCGAGGCGACGTCCCGATCCGCCTACCGTTGAGCGGGTTGTCGACGAGATTTTCAGGAGAGCGATTCTCGGGGACGCGCCGCAGCTGGCCAAGGTGGTCGAGAAGGCACTCGACGAGGGAGTGGATCCGACCCGCCTGGCCGCATCGGCGCTTAAAACACCACTGGGGCTGTTGGTTATCTGGAATTTAGCTGCATCCAAGGCAGGTTCCGCACTCGTCGAGGCGGCCCCAGATGTGGTCCGCGCAACAGGAGACAGCATCACAGCCGAACTACTCCGGTCCGGGAGCGCCGGACAGCTAGGGTTTACCTTGCGGTACATCAAGAAAAATCCCGCACGCATCGCCAGTGACGTCGACTTCGGTATCGCGGCCGCGACGAGCAGTGCCGGCACACTTCAGGCTGAATCCATCAAGCAACTGCGGGCCAATGGTCAACTGCCGGGGGTCTGGTTAACGCTCGTGGAAAGCGGGGTGCCGAAAGCTGTTGTTGCTGCACGGGATTATGTGGCCTCTCTGGAAGATGGCCGCGAGTTTCGCAGTGCAGTGCTGAAGTGCCTTGACAGCGAGGTTTCTGAGGTAAATGACTTAGGTGTCGAACTGCTTGAATTGAAACTCAGACAAAGCACGGATCGAAAATTCTGGACCGCGCTTGCAGAGTCAGAAGATGCGCGCATCGCCGCCTTCGTCACTTACAAACCTCAACTCGCAACCTATATCGACGAGGCCGTGCTTGCGGATTTCGATCGGCGCATCCTCACCTCGCCACGACGTAATCAGAGTGCGAGGGAAGCGGTGAAAGCGCGTCTCGATGGGACGCTTACTGAGGCGGTCTGGGCATCGCCAGCTCGGGTTGCGACTCTCCTAGAGATAGCGCGCGGTCAGAGAGTGGGCGATAAAGAGTGGGCGTTGGGCAAGCTGGCAGAACTCGCGCTAGCTGGAGTCGCCATAGACGGGCTCGACGTCAGTCTTGTTACAACGGGTGAAGGCTCATGACCGCGCCGACGTACCGATTGGAAGCACCAACCTATCTTGGGCGTCGCGTTTCCAGCCGACTCCAGTTCGAGGGTGGCGAACGCGAAAAGCTGATCCAGCGAAGGATTCCGGTGCTGTCAACTTTCACCGAGGTGGCGGAAGCGCTGGAGGTGTCACCATCTGAGTTGATGTGGCTTGTCTTCGAACGCGGTGCCGAGGGTTCCAGTCACTATGCCCGATTTGAGATCCCTAAGCGGGCGGGCGGCGAACGCCTCATCTCTGCACCCAAGCCGCTATTGCGTGCCGCCCAACAATGGGTCCGGGTGAATGTCCTCTCGCCGCTGCCGGTGGGATCAAGCGCGGCCGCTTTTCGACCTGGCAAGTCGATCGTCGACAACGCGAGAAGGCATTCTGGCAAGGCATGCGTAATTAGGCTCGACTTGAAGAGCTTCTTTGAGAGCGTGACATTTCCAAGGATTCGAGGCTTCTTTGAGTCGCTGGGTTACAACCCAGGTGTGGCGACAGTCCTTGCACTGATTTGTACTGACGCTCCAAGGGCTCGAGTCACGCTGGACGGCGAGACGAATTACGTCATCATCGGCGAGCGCTCACTGCCGCAGGGTGGCTGTACATCTCCCGATTTGTGCAACCTCGTCACAGCCCGACTCGATGCGCGACTAGAAGGACTCGGCCGGAAATTCGGCTACGAGTATTCGCGCTACGCAGACGACTTGGTCTTCTCCACTGACAACGAGGAGACACCGGCCAGCATGATCGTCAGTGCAGTGAAGCGGATCTGCAAGGACGAGGGATTCGAGGTGAATAACCAAAAGACAAAAACGATGCGGACGCCCAACCGTCAGTTGGTAACGGGGCTTCTGGTGAATGAAGGCGTTCGGCTGACTCGAAAAGACTTGCGGCGTATTCGGGCATTTCTGCATCGTTGTGAGACGCGCGGCGTTGATGCAGTTTCTGCAGAGATCGGCAAGGACGCAGCCGCGGTCGCGAAGGGTTACTTTGCGTACATCTTTATGGTGAGTCCGGGCGTCGCTTTGAAACTTGCCGAGCAGCATGCTTGGATTTGACGGCGCCGCCCTCCCCAATGAGATGGGTGAATCCACCGCCGCCGGCCCAGCTCACCTCGTGAGAAATGCCAGTCGGGTCCATACCGTTTACTACTCGCTCCAGGCGGGGCTTGATGAAGTTCTGTACCGTGTCGGCTTCGACCTCAACGGCCACCCATCGGCGGCCTAGTTTATGGGCAACAGCCGGGGTCGTTCCAGAGCCCGCGAAACAGTCAAGAACGAGGTCACCCGGTTGAGTTGTCAACTCGATCACGCGTTTGAGCAGCTGCTCAGGTTTGGGGGTCGCGAACTGCTCCCCGAAGAAATCCCTGCTGTCGATCGATGCCTGCTCATTTGAACCGGTGTCCCCGCTTGACCAGATGGTCTCGACGGGTCTATCGGTGCGTCCCGCCAATTCGAAGGCCTCAGTCTTGCGATAGATGTGAATGTAGTCGTGTCGTGTAGCGAAGGCCTTTTGGCCAAGACGGCGCATCTGAGTTCTGACCCAGATGATCGTTGCGACAAAGTTCTGTGCGCCGAAGACTTCATCGAGCACCAGACGCGCTCGGTGTTGCTCAGAGTCGTCCAAGTGCAGCCAAAGCGAGGCATCGTCAGATAAAAGTCGACGTGCAACGGTAACTGTTTCTTTCAGATTCGTATTCCAGCTGAATGGGTCGGTGTTGTCCCGGTAGTGCCGGAAGTTTTGTCCGGTGTTGTATGGCGGATCCAGATAGATGAGCTTGACTTGCCCTACTAGCCAGCTTGCGTAGCTCGTTTGATTTTCGAGTGCAGTCAGAGACTGATGTGCATCTCCTTGGATTAGAAGATTCTTGTCAGGGTCTAGACCGACGAAGTCGACGATCTTCATTCTGCAAAGCCTGAACCCAAAGGGTTTTCGGCCAGTAGAGATTCAAGGCGCGAGTCAATATCGTTTGGATCGCCCGATTTCGAAAAACGAAGGCACAATTTCGGACGGGCATACATCGGTCGCTGATGCGCCGGAACATCTGGGATCAAGACGTTGTAGCCACTTGCGATCGACGCTGTCTCCCATACCGGGTAAATTCCCACTTCCGCCATGGATTCAGCGAATGACCTCCAAGTGGCAATTCCATCTTGGTTTGTCGTATGTTCAATCACAAGTGCCTCACTGGCCTCAGCGACTGCCACTATCAGCGCTGATCGTTCTGCCTCTTGGCAGTCGCACTCCGCGTCGAATTCGAAGTGCGCGAGGATCGACTGTGCGATAACCACTGCGGATTTTTTCCTTGCTTCGTCAGGCAGGCTCGCCGCAGATGATTCGATAGCGCGTACGTCGACCCCAACAGCTTCCGCAACATGTGCGATAGCCGATGCCGCACCAGCGGCAGGCTCGCACGCGACAACCTCTCGTTTCGTTGCTAGTGCAATCACGGCAGCAGTGACGCCAGCGCCGGCACCGATGTCGAGCACGCTTCCATCTGGCAAGCCAGCATCGAACTGAGCTAGGACCCACTCGAGCTCTTCTCTAAAGGTGGGCATAGTGAAACCGGCGGTCAGAAGGTGGGCGTACCGGGGATCCTTGTAGGCAAACTCAATCCGCCCAGCGTTGTCGTACTCCAACTCGTCCCACCCGCGCCTCACGTCGTTGGGCAGTGCCGCGACGAGTATCCCCACTGCTACCTTCGGATCGTTGGAGGTAGAAAGTTGAAGCCTCCTGAATGCGTTGTTTAATGCCTTGTCCGACCGCACAAAACCCCCTGATTTACGTTCCTTGACACAATTTAGCGGCAGCCGCCGACAAAGCAAGGGATGGTTCCGCTTCGAATGGGATGGAAAGACCCTCATTGAAGTGATAGATCAACTGTGAGTTCTTGGGCGAGCGCCGGAGGTAGCGGAATTCGATCCTTTAGCTGGTCCGTCGACTGCTCTCCGACAGTCGGGGCGTCAACCATGACAATGCCGAACCAACGTTTGCTCCGGGGCGCTGGGATTCCAGTCGAGGTCGTGGTGGATTACATGACAGCATTCTTGTTGCAAATCGACAACCTCTGACATTACGGAACTAGCGATCAGAACTTCAGGAAAGAAGGGAGCATTGAAGGCCAACATGAGCCCACGGCGGGTCTCTGGGCTCACCGATCCGTTAGCAAGTTGCACGTTGTGCATCAGCATCTCGCCCGGCCAGCGTCATAACAACTCCCTCTTCGCCACGCGCCAACCTACTTATTCGTCAACCTGTCCGGAAGGCTTTGCGAGTGATTGTTTGGTGGAGGATGCCGTGGTAGGCCAGGCATAGTCAGGCCGCTATGCGGCACTAACGCCCACGAACCCCGGGTCTGCCCTACCCTTAGATGATGCTGCTTCTTGATGGCATTGTCGTCTACAGCGCCTCTGATCTGGCGGCAGCGGCAGATTGCGAATATGGGTTGTTGCGAGCCTTTGATGCCCGTCTGAGATGGGGTCCGCCGGTCGCAGCTAGAGACGACCTTCTCGTGCGAGCCGCCCGGCTTGGCGACGAGCATGAGCGACGCCACCTCGATGATCTGGAGGTAGAGGCAGGAGCCGAAGCCACAATCATCGAACGTCCCGCCCATACCTGGGCTGGGCTGATCGCCGCGGCGGAGAAAACGAGTGAGGCTGTGGAACGCCGGTCTCTTGTGATCGCGCAGGCAGCCATGTTCGACGGTCGCTTCCTAGGTTTTGCTGATTTCCTCCTGCTTCAAGAGGGCGGCTACCGGCTGCGCGACACCAAGCTGGCCCGCTCAGTGAAGGTGACTGCCATGCTGCAGCTGGCCGCGTACGCCGACTCGCTTAGACGGTCCGGAGTGCCGATTCTCGAGGAAGTAGAACTCGCGCTAGGTAACGACACTTTGGTGTCATACCCCGTCAACGAGTTGCTGCCGGTTTATCGCTACCGCCGTCAAGTTCTTGAGGAGTTGCTCGATCGCCACTACGCCGGCGGCGTTCCAGTCCGGTGGGGGGATGACTCGGTTCGGGCGTGCCTGCGCTGCCCGGAATGCCAGGTTGAAATCGAGGCCACCAATGACGTTCTGCTGACCGCCGGCCTCCTGACGACCCAACGTGCCCGACTGATCGATGCTGGCATCACCACCATCACCCAGTTGGCTGAGAACCAGGGACCAGTCACCGGCTTATCCGAAAAAGCGACGGACGCACTCGGCGTGCAGGCTCGACTGCAAACGTCCACCGGCGTAGACGGTAAGCCGCCGTATGAGGTCGTGGCGGCTAGCGCACTCTCGGGACTTCCACCGCCAAGCCGGGGCGATTTGTTCTTCGACTTCGAAGGTGACCCACTTTGGACGGTTGATGGCAAGTCGTGGGGGTTGGAATACCTATTTGGGGTCCTCCCCGCCGACGGGGAATTTACGCCAATCTGGGCGAACAACCGGATGGAGGAGCGTGAGGCTCTGCGGCGGTTCCTCGACATAGTTCGCGAGCGACGTGAGCGCTATCCGGATATGCACGTATACCACTATGCGAGCTACGAGAAGACAGCGTTGCTCAGGCTGGCCGGCGAGTATGGAGTCGGGGAGGAGCAGGTCGATGACATGCTGCGCGATAGCGTCCTCGTTGATCTCTACCCCTTGGTGCGTAGCAGCATTCGAGTTGGTACGACAAGCTATAGCCTCAAATATCTCGAGCCTCTGTACATGGGCGATGAGTTACGTACGGGTGACGTGACAACTGCTGCCGATTCGATCGTCATGTACGCCAAATACTGCGAACTGATCGAGCAGGGCAACGCAGTTGAGGCTGGCCCTGTGCGCATCGACATCGAGAAATACAACCGTTACGACTGCCGATCAACCCGCAAGCTTCGCGACTGGCTGTTGGACCGCGCGCGTGAGCACGGAGTCGAATATCTCGTTCCGCCGCCCCCAAAGCAGAAGACCAAGGACCCCATCGATGAGGATGAGACTGCCCGCACTTTGATGGCTTTTGCCGGCGACGAACTCGGTGAACGAACGCGTGAGCAGCAGGCGGTCGCAATGATCGCCGCCGCTCGGGGGTACCACAAGCGCGAAGACAAGCCCTACTGGCAGCGCCATTACCACCGTATGGAATACCCGGTCGATGAATGGGCCGAGACCTCCGGTGTGTTCCTGGTTAAGTGCGCGGAAATCGATGAAGACTGGCGAGATCCTCAGGGTCTTGAGAGGAATCCGCGACGCCGGTTGTTACTTCGTGGCGTACTTGAGTCTGGTCGCATCGACCCGAAGAAGATGCAGGCGATGTACGAAGAGCCCTCGCCAACGTCGCTTTTCCAACACTCCAATGGGAGGGCGTGCAACAACGTCCAGATCGTGGAGATCGATGATCCCGCTGATCCGAGTGAGGTCGTGGTTGTTGAGACCGTTAAGAAAGGGGACGAGAGGCACGGCGAGCTACCCATTGCGCTCAGCCCTCCCGTTCCGATTCCGACGGATGGTCTCAAGGCGGCTCTCGACACTGTCGCCACGGTCGTCAAAGCTGGACTGCCCCGGTTGCCGGAGGTCAGCTATGCCGACGTCCTTACTCGACGGCCGCCGCGCAGAAATTCATCACGCCCCTTGCCCCGAACCGGCGACGACATCGCTGATATAACCGCGGCCATCCTGGATCTTGACCGCTCCTACTTGGCTGTACATGGCCCCCCGGGGTCCGGGAAGACGTATACAGCGGCCAATGTGATCGCCAGACTGGTCAATGAAGGCCACTGGCGGGTTGGCGTCGTCGCACAGTCTCACAGCGTGGTGGAGAACCTCCTGGACAAGGTTGTCGAGACTGGCGTCAACCCACAACGAGTCGGTAAGCGGCCCAAGGATCCTCCAACTCAGTGGCAGCGGGCATGGCGGCCGCTCGAGGACAAGGACTATCCGGACTTCGTCGCAGGGGATCATGGTTGTGTAATTGGTGGTACAGCGTGGGATTTTGCCAACCCTCGGCGAGTTTTGCCGGGCAGCCTCGACCTCTTGGTCATCGAGGAAGCCGGCCAGTTCTGCCTTGCGCAAACGATCGCCGTCGCGTCTGCTGCGCGAAACATGTTGCTACTTGGCGATCCGCAGCAATTGCCTCAGGTCAGCCAGGGTACTCACGCGGAACCCGTTGATGTGTCCGCTTTAGGCTGGCTGGTCAATGGAAGGCCGACTCTAGACCCGGAGCTTGGGTACTTTCTTGCGCACTCCTGGCGGATGCACCCGGCTGTATGCGGTCCCGTGTCAAGGTATTCCTACGGTGGGCAGCTGAACTCGATCGAGAAGATCACCGCTGCGCGCCACCTCGCCGGCCGCCAACCTGGGCTTCGCAACATCTTGGTCGAGCATGACGGTAACTCCACCGACAGCGTTGAAGAAGCAGACCGCATCGTCGCCGAGATCAGCGAATTGCTCGGACTAACGTGGAGCGACGGTAAGGGAACTCGGCCACTCGGCGAGGGCGACGTATTGGTAGTAGCGGCCTACAACGCGCAGGTTCAGATGATCCGACGATGTCTGGCAAAGGCCGGACTCCGCAGGGTCCAGGTCGGAACCGTGGACAAGTTCCAAGGAAAGGAGGCACCGGTGGTCTTTTTTTCGCTGGCGGCTTCGTCAGTTGATGAGGTGCCGCGCGGCGTTTCTTTTCTACTAAACCGCAATCGTGTCAATGTCGCGATCAGCCGAGCGGAGTACGCGGCTTACATCGTCCGATCACCGCAACTGATCGACTACTTGCCATCGGGTCCAGCACGTCTGGTGGAATTGGGCGCTTTCTTGGCGCTGACCGAAGACAGCGATAGCGGCCAATATTCACCCTGCTTGATCGAGAAGGACCGAAAGGGGACCCATGGTGAGGAAGATGGCTGATGAGGGCTTTGCGCGACACCAATATGAGCATCGGTATGACCCGCACATTGCGCCGATCAACGAGTTTGTCGCAACCTTGCGAAATCCGGCGGGAGGCAAGTGGGTGCCAGAAGTGGCGCCGATGCATGGAGGTATCGACGCGACTATTCTCAGCGTTCTGCGCGACCCGGGACCGAAGACCCGAGAAGGTATCGGATCCGGCTTTCTTTGCATCGAGAACGAAGATCCGACGGCTGAGCGGCAATGCGAGTTGTTTGAGGAATACGGCATCTCCGCGCGATGCGTGCTTCCGTGGAACGCCTACCCGTGGTACATCAATCGTGCGCCCCGCGCGGCGGAGCGCGACGAAGGCGCTGCGGTCCTCGGTAAGTTGATCGATCTGCTGCCTGATCTGCGAGCGGTGCTGTTGCAGGGAAATGACGCCATCGACGTGTGGAGGAGGTTGATCAAGCAACGGCCGTCTCTCGCCATGGACCGTGGAATCGATGTAGTTGAGAGTATTCACCCCGGTAAGCAGGCGCTCTGGACACCTGACCTTGCTGAACGTGAGGCTCGTAAGTCCAAGCAGCAACGCGCATATGAGCGTCTTGCAGCGATCTTCAAGATGTCCACTTAGGTAGACTTCAATCACATAGGACGGGCGCTGATGCTCTGCTCGCCCGATCAACTCAATAACAGTAGGTCGGGTTGATCGCAAAATGACATCATCAAATTGAGACAGCAGGGCCATCACAAATGCTGAGCGCTTCACATTTAGATCGGCTGCGAAGCAGGGTGTCAAGAAGCTTCGTGAGCGAATAGATCGGGACTGTTAGGTCCTTCCGGAGAGAAGCCCCACGCTAGGACCCGTCGCACTTCCTCGCTAAAGCTGCAAGCGATTGCCCCTGGTAATGCCAGACGTCGGCTCCGGCAATCGAGTCTACCGACTGGCCGGTTGCTTCAAGGACTATCTGCTTGGCCAGGCTCGTCGGAGTCCGGCTTCCCGCATCCGGTGCTGCGGCTTCCCATAGGAGGGGCCGTTCTCGGTCCCGCGTCCACTTGGCAAGCCCGCGAGTCGGGTCCACCGTCACCCACTCATCCACCGCCGATGCGATGTCAGGGTTTATCCACGCGTGAAGGTTTAGTTGTATTTCTGCGCCTTCTGGAATCGCGGCGGCGTCGAAGAGTAGATACGTCGATCGTGTCCGCTTCTTGTTCTCAGCGATCTTCGTCGCGACGGCATCCGCAGCCGTCGTACCAAGCCCTGGCGTCAGCACCCGACTTGCCGGATCGACCACGGGATAGAGCCGACGGAAAACCACGCACGATTGTTGCGTAGTGGAATCCGGCAAGAGAAAAGCGTTGACCGTGTGCATTTCGATATTGAGGTTGGGTGTCAACCCCGACAACCACGCGACGGTCGTGTAGGTCTGCGCACTGAAGTCCTCAGCCAGCAGGATGATCTTGGGCACGGTCAGGATGTCATCGTCCCACGCCCCATCGACATGCGCCTCCAACAGCTCCTGGGCCTCGGTAACGGAGACCTCATTGCCCGGCCCACGATTGAGATACTCGGCGTGTGCTTCTGCCAAGGTCTCCTTGCTGAAGCCGGCCACTAGAGCCGCGTAGGTAATTGCCTGAAGATGGATGCGCGAATCGGTCTCACGTTTGAGTTCGACGATCACAAGTTGACCTGAGCTGTCCAGACCCAGGACGTCGAGCCGCTCTCGCGCGAGGTCGCCGAAGCCGGACGACCACTTGTCATATTGAGTGGTGACGATCTTTACGCCGTCTCCCAGGACCTCGGGGTGGTCAACGATCCACTTCTCCAGGTGGATGGTCTCGAGAATCCCAAGCTTCGCCAAGCGGCTGGACGGCATCGAGTCACACCGTTGGTCGGATCCTGAGACAGTGAACATCAGTATGTCGGACTGCATTAGAAGAGTGTTGCACTGACGTCTGACGCAGATTTGCTGAACTTGGAGGCGTTTTTCCCCAGAGCGTGCAACTTCAGGAAAAGCCCAGGTGGAGCTGATAACCCTTGCGCGCAGGAGGAACGGCTGTCAGGTTGTGGCTCGCTTGCGGGGGGTAACGAGCGAATTCTTCGGCGGCAATCGTTGAGACAGAATCTTTTTTATAGTTGTTGCTGTGGAGAAGCCGGATAGGACAGATCAAAGCGATGGCTCGCGTGTAATTTCCCGGGGCGAGTTGGAAGTAATCAGGACAGAGAGCGCCGTTGATTTGACCGTCAGTTTGCCACAATCAGTCTTAGACGAAGTTCTAATCAAAGCTGAGAAGAACCGCAGCTCGGTTGAGACTGTCGTTCAAGCGTGGATCACCGACAAAGTCTCCAGCGAGGCCTTGGGCGTGATGCCGGCCGACACCGCAATGCCGTTCTTCGCGTACGGCGCTTTGAAGCCCGGGGAGCTTGGCCATGACTTGATCGCCGATGAGGTCGACCGCATGGAGCCGGCAACGGTCACTGGCTATCTGTGGGTCCGCGACGGTGTCCCTCTGATTTTCACTGATTCGGATAAGGGGCAAGTTGAGGGAACCGCCATCTGGTTCAAATCACTCCGGGGTTATCGGGAAATAAGCAGATTCGAACCACGGAGCTTTTACCAATGGGGATCAGTCGAACTTAGCAACGGAGTGCAGGCCAACGTTCTTGTCCCAGCGCGCGGCTTGAAGCCAGACCGCGGGGGCGGGGATATCCAGTGGGAGCCATGGCAGACCGCCAGCGACCCGCTGTTCAACTTTGGCCTGAACACAATCTCAGCGGCCATTCGAGCCGACGGTCAGGCTCCTCTCAAGCCGACTGATTCGGATCCCGGGACGTGGGATCGCTTTTACCGACTGCAGTCCGCGTACATGTTGGCGTGCTCGGTTCTTGAGCGGATCGCTTTTCGGGTCGTGGGCGCGGAGGCCGATGTAACGGCCCGGGTGACTCAGCTCGGTCGAACAAGCGCCTTCATTCAGGCGGTAGATCAGGTTGGTTTCGCGAACCGTGGCCGACCGGTATACCGATCGAATGATCCGACTAAGTCCACCAAACTGAACGAATCGAGACAGTTCGCGCAGTGGGCATATCAGATCCGGAGCAACCTCATGCATCGCGGCAAGTCAGCTTGGCACGAAGCCGAACTCGTTCGGACCGCCCTTATCGATCTCCACGACATTCTTCGAGTCTATTTGCTCGGGAAGGTCCCTCAAATCCGTGATGCCTGGCAGCGGTCGTGGCCGGAGGGCTCGGCTACGGATTGGCAGGTCAAGGGGATCCTGGCAAACGACTGACGATCGACTGATCTTCACGCCGGGCGAAGATTCGAGACATTAGCCTTCTAAGCATGGGTGGAGATCTTGACAGCGCGGTTCGAAAGATCGATGAACTCGCCTCAGCGGTTACCGACGGCGAAATCGGCTCGACACGACTCTGGGGCGGTGTGGGTGTCTGCGTCGTCCGTAAACGGCCCGCGCCGCGGCCGGACAATTTCTACCCAGAACCGCGATATGTCGTTACGCCGTTTGCCGGGGAGTTGAGTTGGCTGATCAAGGAACTGTGGGCTGGTTTTCGGCCAGTCCTAGACCCTGTGACGAAGGTCGAGTTCTTCGGACGCTTAGGCAATGCGGCCACCGACTACCACGTACGTAAGGGACCAGATGCGAGTGTTCGCGGTGTGCTCGAAGCGGTGCTTTCCAAAGCTAGGTCGATTGCGACGGAGATCGGAACCGGAACGTTCGAAGCACTGCACGTGGCACCAGGCCGCGCTATCGCAGAGGATTTCCTTGCCCCAAAAGATCACGCTCAGCCTAGGCCTACCTAATGGTTGTCGATGGATCCTTCGTCCCGCATAAGCCCGATCCCGAACTTGGCGGCGCAATCCTTTACGCCGTGCGATTGGACTATTTCGGCAAGCTCACGAAGCGGGATCAGGAACGGCTGATCGAACTCAACCCATTGGCCGGCAACAAGGCCCCGGTGTTCTATGTCGGCCAGACCTCGCTTCTGGCCAGCCAGCGTTACGAAAACCATCGGAACGGCTACAAGGCCAGCCGCTGGGTCAAGAAGTACGGCCAGCAGTTGATCAAGGTCGACAAATGGAAGCCAGACTTCGGAGTCGCGCTTCCCGCGAAGACCATTCGGGCCGCCTGGGAGCTAGCACGGCGCAGCACTGAGGCGCCGCTCGAACGTGAAAAAGCCCTGACCGAGTTACTCCGCGCGCAGGGCTACTTCGTCATCTCGCACTAACGGTTAGCCAAGTGGGTGGGTGCGGCAAGGGGCGTCGTCCTGTCGGGGTATCCGGTTCCTTGAATGTGTCCTAGAAATTGCTGCTGCATGCTCGACTATGCGGCATTCCGAGCCTCTTGATTGGCAGGCAGGCGGACTTGGCGAAAGGTGTGAGCTTGGCCCCTTGCAGGATTATCACTGCCCTTGTCGCCAAGTAGCGCTAACTTAATCGGGCGAAGGCATCCAGGGGAGGAGACGACCGTTACCGCGCCAACAACCGGGTTGAATGTCGCACCAGGCTCCATCGTCGTCGTCCGCGACGAGGAATGGCTTGTCACCAAGGCCGAGCAGGGGGCCGACGGCTGGTTGGTGCATGTCAGGGGCTTATCTGAGCTGGTCGCCGACACCACCGCCGCCTTCTACTCCAGCCTGGACACCATCGAAGTCCAGGACCCGAAAGAAGCCCGGGTCGTCGCCGACGGCTCATCCGGCTACCGCGATTCCCGCCTTTGGCTGGAGGCGATGCTCCGCAAGACCCCTGTCCCATACGGCGACCAGTCGCTGAGCGTGTCCACCCACATGCTCGCCGATGCCCTGCGATATCAGCAGGCCGCGGTCACCAAGGCCCTCGATCCGCAGCACATTCGCCCCCGCATCCTGATCGCCGACGCGGTAGGTCTGGGCAAGACCATCGAGATCGGGATGATCCTCAGCGAGCTGGTCCGCCGCGGCCGCGGCGAACGCATCCTCATCGTCACCCCCAAGCACGTGCTCGAGCAGATGCAGCACGAACTCTGGTGCCGCTTCGCACTGCCCTTCGTCCGGCTGGACTCCACCGGCATCCAGAAGGTCCGCCAGAAGCTGCCGGCTACCCGCAACCCCTTCACGTACTTCAAACGCGCCATCATCTCCATCGACACCCTCAAGAGCCCGCGCTACAAAGCCCACCTGGAACGCCAGCAGTGGGACGCCGTCGTCATCGACGAGTCGCACAACCTCACCAACACCGGGACCCAGAACAACGAGCTGGCCCGGGTCCTGGCCCCCAACACCGAGGCACTGATCCTCGCCTCGGCCACCCCGCACAACGGCAAGGAAGAGTCCTTTGCCGAGCTACTGCGGCTGCTCGACCCGACAGTCGTCAAGGCCGACGGCACCTTCACCAAAGACGACGTCGAGTCGCTGCTCATTCGCCGACACCGACACAGTCCCGACGTCGCCGCCGAAGTCGGAAGCGACTGGGCTGAGCGTGCCGAGCCTGTCCACTTGTTGGTCAAGCCCTCGCCGGAAGAGGACGCCGTTGCCGCGGAACTGTCGCACACCTGGCTACACCCGACCACCGGAAGCTCCCCATACTCAGGAGATACCAAGGCGCTGTTCCCTTGGACGCTGGCCAAAGCGTTCCTATCCTCACCGGCCGCCCTCGCCGAGTCGATCAAGCAACGCAAGAACAAGCTCGACAAATCCATCCCCGCCCAACGAACCGAACTCGAGGCGCTGCAGACACTCGACGAACTGAACCAACTAGCCCTGGCCCAGCAGGCCGGCAAGTTCTCTGGCCTCGTCAAACGCCTCAAGAACATCGGGGTTGGCAAGGGATCACCAACCCGCGCAGTCATTTTCGGTGAACGCATCGCTACCCTGATTTGGCTCCGCGATCATCTGCCGAAAGCCACTGGACTGAGCCCTGAAAACATCGCGATGTTGCATGGCGGGCTGTCCGACGTCGAGCAGCAGGAGATCGTCGACAGCTTCAAGCTGGAGACCTCCCCGATTCGCGTCCTGGTCACCGGTGACGTCGCCTCTGAGGGCGTGAACCTTCACGCGCAGTGCCACCACCTGATTCACTACGACATCCCGTGGAGCCTCATCCGCATCGAGCAACGCAACGGCCGCATCGACCGCTACGGACAGAAACATCCGCCGGTGATCTCCTCGCTCATCTTGGAGCCCTCAGACCCGGACTTCTCCGGTGACCTGCGCGTGCTCTCCCGGCTTCTGGAGCGGGAGAACCAAGCGCACAAGACCCTCGGTGACGTCGCTTCGTTGATGGGCAAGCACAGCGTCACCGAGGAAGAGAACACGATTCGCGAGGTGCTCGCCAAGGGCGCCGATCTCGACGCCAAGGTCCGCACCGCCGACGAGGTCGCCCAGGGCGATGACCTCGATGCGTTCTTCGCACAGTTCGACGCCGTCGACGACACCCCGGCACCGCTGCCGGAATCCCCACGCGAGAGCCTCTATCCCGATGACCTGACCTACCTTGATGAGGCACTCAACGCCGCCTTCCACGACGTGCCGCATTCCCCGCCGGAGAAGGGTGGAATCGGCTGGACGATCAGCAAGCCGCATGGCATCGCCGAACTGAGCCCGCCCAAAGATTTGCGCCAGCGGCTGGCTCAGTTGCCGCAGAGCTATCTACAACACGGGCGCGTACTTGAGCGGCTCAAACTCGCCACCACAGCTCCCGTTGGCAACGCCCAGCTGCGCCTCGCGCGAGAAGGCAAGGGCGTCAACAACACCACGTGGCCTGAGGCCCACTTCCTCGGCCCTCTGCACCCTGTATTGGACTGGGCAAGCGACCGGGCGCTAACCGCCCTGGGCCGCAATCAAGTGTTCGCAATCCGCGGCGAGGTTGATGCACCGACTGTCCTGCTGATGGGAACCCTCACCAACAAACGAGGACAACTCATCTCGCGGGTGTTTTCCACCGCCGCGTTCCCGAATCCAGCTAACCCCGATTTCTGCATGGTCGAACCACTCGAAGATCTGTCATTCCTCACCACCGCAACCGCACTTAAACCCGGCTCGTCCAATCCCGGCCCGATCGCCGACGCTGAGCGCTATCGAGCCCTCATCCCGATCGCCGTTGAGCACGCTGGCCGCGAGATGCGCTGGGTGCTCGACGCTCAGGAGAAGGCCACAACCGAACGCCTCGCTCAGTGGCGCCGCCGTGCCGACGCCTGGCATGCCGGTGCCGAGCAGCTGGAGTTGTTTGGCGTCCAGAAGTCCAAGGTGAGCAAACTCAGCCAACGCATCAACGAAGAACAACGCCTCGCCGACCTGCTGGCACCGACCCAACAACTGGTCCGGCCTCTGCTGGTGATCGTGGCTGCCGATGCACCCGTCGCCCGAAAGGATCAGTGAGTCGTGCCGTCCTTCGATTCCATTGTTGTTGGTGAGGATTGGATTAGTGAGCACTACTTCACTACTGATTCGCCGCGGGAGTCGTTTCAGGGCAGGGTGATCGAGCTTCGGAAGGAGTTGGATGCCGAAGCTTCTGAGGGGCGGGATACGGTTCGTCGCCGTCTGATCGGCGCGGCTGGCGAACTGCAGGTCGCATTGTCGGCGCTGGCTGAAAACCCTGACGGGTCGCTCGCCGCGCACGCCCTGCTCCGCAGCACCCTCGGATTCCCGGATGACCTCACCGACTACACCGGCGAGCGCGCCGGAACTGAGCTTCGGCTGCCGCACGCTCACGTCGCCGGGGTGACGAGCACGCTGTTCCTGCAGGCCGCTCCGGTGGAGTCAATCGATGACCTGCTTGACCCACAGACCGGAGTGCTGTTGGAGTCGGGGGAGGAGGGCGGTAAGTCGATCACCGCGGTGTCTAAGGCGGTATCGGCAGCCTTCCGTGCCGATGAGCCGCCGGCTTTCATTGTGGTCCAGGCGGGTCAGTGGGTGCTGCTGGCCGAGGCGGAGCGTTGGGCCGAGGGCCGATACTTGGCCGTTGATCTGCTGGTCGTGACCGAACGCTGTGATGACAAGCGTGGCGGTGAGATCGACCGGGTTGCCTCGATGCTCGGCCGCCAAGCCTTGGTGCCCGACGCTGACGGAAACATTTGGTGGACAGGGGTTCTCGAGGATTCGGTCAAGCACACCGTCGGGGTGTCCAAGGATCTGCGCGAGGGTATCCGGCTCTCTATCGAAATCATCGCCAACGATGTGGTCGGCCGCCGCGCGGCCCAGGGTTTGTCACTTGATGACATCGATGCTCAACAGCTGGCCAAGCACTCACTGCGTTTTCTCTATCGCATCCTGTTCCTGCTGTATGCCGAAGCTTCCCCGGAGTTGAAGGTGTTGCCAGCGGGAGCGCCGGAGTACGGCGAGGGCTATGGTCTTGACCGGTTGCGCGAGCTCACCATGACCGAGCTGGTCTCACCCACCGCGAAATCCGGTACCCACCTGTATGAGTCGCTGGCGATGCTATTCCGGCTCGTCGATTCAGGGCATTTGCCCACTACGCCCAAAGAGGATGGCGCCGACGATCCGGCGCCCGGCTTGGAGTTCAATGCCCTGCGCGCCGACTTGTTCGCCCCGGCCGCGACCGCGTTGATTGACGAGGTTGGTCTGAGTAACGAGGCCACCCAGCGGGTGCTGCAGCACTTGTTGTTGTCCAAAGAGTCGAAGGGCCGCAGGGGCGGCGATCGTGGCTTCATCTCGTATGCCGAACTGGGTATCAATCAACTCGGCGCGGTCTATGAAGGCCTGATGTCCTATACGGGTTTCTTCGCCGACGAGGACCTCTACGAAGTCGCCAAGAACGGCGACCCGGAGAAAGGCTCCTGGGTGGTTCCGGTCACCCGCGCCGATCACCTCGCCGAATCCGACTTCGTCACGACGGTCGAGGAGGCCACGGGTGAGACGGTTCCGGTAATCCACTGCCAAGGCACCTTCGTATTCCGCCTTGCCGGCCGCGAACGCCAGCAGTCCGCCTCGTACTACACCCCCGAAGTGCTGACGAAGTTCGTTGTCTCCCAGGCCCTTGAGGAACTGCTCGACCAGGATGGCCAGCGCACAACCCCTGAGCAGATTCTGCAGCTGACTATCTGTGAGCCTGCGCTGGGCTCGGGGGCGTTCGCCATCGAAGCGGTCCGCCAGCTCGCCGCCGAATACCTTAAACGCAAGCAAGAGGACCTTGGCAAGATCATCGACGCCGACCAGTACCAAACCGAAGTACAAAAGGTGAAGGCCTACCTTGCGCTGCACCAGGTTTATGGCGTGGACCTCAACGCCACTGCCGTTGAACTCGCCGAAGTTTCACTGTGGCTCGACACCATGGTCGCCGGCTTGCAGGCACCCTGGTTCGGCCTACATCTCCGCCGCGGCAACTCACTGATAGGCGCTCGGCGCGCGGTGTACGCCCCCGCGCTACTGGCCAAGAAGGCGTGGCTATCGACCCCGCCGGAGGACAAGCCACTCGGTGAGGAGATCGGCGCGGGCATCCATCATTTTCTTTTGCCCTCGCAAGGGTGGGGTGCGGTGATCGATACCCCCGAAGCCAAGACGTACGCACCCGACAAACGCGAAGAACTACGGCTGTGGCGCAACGGCATCCGCGGAAACCCGAGTGCTGCGATCAAGAAGCGCCTCGCGGCGCTCGCTCAACGAGTCGAGACGCTCTGGGAGTTCACACTCCGTCGGCTCACCATCGCCGAGTCAGAGATTCGCCGCAACGTCGACATTTGGGGAATCGAGGCGAACCAGCCGCCAACCCTGGGCGTCACACGCGAGCAGATCGAGGCGGTGCTGCACGACGAGAACGGCGCCTACCGCCGCCTACGCAGGGTGATGGATGCCTGGTGCGCCCTATGGTCCTGGCCGCTGACCACCGATATCGAACCGCCGGACTTGGACCAATGGGTTGCAGGCCTCGAAGCCATCCTTGGAGTACCACCCAAAGCGGGCAAGCTCGAAAAGTACGGGCAGATGAGTATGGCCAGCGACCTGAACTGGCGAGAACTCGACTTCGCCGAAGAGAATGACCAGATTTTCTCTCAGGCGCTCTCGATTGAAAAGGCACTTGATGGCTTTCCGTGGCTGACGGTTGCGCAGTCCATCTCGGAATCGCAGGGGTTTTTTCACTGGGAACTGGACTTTGGACCGGTATTCGTGGGAGGGGGATTTGATCTCCAGGTCGGTAACCCGCCATGGGTCCGGCCCGACTGGGACGAAGCAGGGGTACTGGCGGAGTTCGATCCCTGGTGGCAGTTGATAGATAAGGCTGACGAACTGGTGACCCGAGAGAAGCGGGCGGCGGCGTTGGCCGCCCCTGCGATATGGACCATGTTTCTCGACGAGCGTGCAGCGCAGGCCGGGACAACGGATCATCTGAGTTCGGGTGTCGATCGGCCGATTTTGACCGGACTACGGACCGATTTGTACCGCTGCTTTATGGAGCGGACATGGCGAGCGATGACGCCGAAAGGAATTGTCGGCCTGATTCACCCGGAGAGTCACTTCACCGAACTACGAGCCAAGAGTTTGCGACTGCAGACCTATCGAAGGTTGCGGCGCCACTGGCAGTTTCGGAATGGCGCAAGGCTCTTCGATATTGGTACTACACGGGAATATGGAGTCCACGTGTACGGTTCGGCGGGCGCAGTGCGGTTCAAGCAGGCGGCATCGCTCTACCACCCAGACACAGTGACTCGGTCAATCGTTCACGATGGTTCAGGTTCGGTTCCAGGTGTGAAGGACGAAGATGGAAACTGGGACCTGCGCCCCCATGCCGAGCGCATTGTCGAGGTTACCGAATCGCAACTTGCTGCATGGGCGGCGCTGATTGACGAGCGCGGTACTCCGCCGGCTGAAGCGCGGATGCTCTACGCGGTGAACCGGGCCAGTGCGGAGGTGCTCGACAAGATCGCCGTGGCTCCACGGCTCGGGGACATTGCATTTGAGTGGACTTCCGGGTGGAATGAGACGACCGACCGCAAGTCGGGCTATTTCCGGCCGGAGTCGGCTGTTCCGGATGACTGGGCAAGCGTCATTTTGCAGGGGCCGCACCTGACTGTGGCAACACCGTTGGTCAAGCAACCGAACCCTACGATGAAGAGTAAGGGTGACTACTCTGCTGTCGACTTCGAGGAAATCGACGAGAATTTTATTCCGCGTACCAACTACCAAGTCGCTAAACCGGGTGCTGAGTACCTTTCTGGATATTCGAAGTGGCACGGAGAGTCCAGTTCGAGCTACTTCCGGCTGGCATGGCGCGAGATGTGCGACGTGGCGACTGTGCGTACTTTGCACACCGCATTAATTCCTCCAGGTCCCACACACCTATACACCCTGTATTCCATTGGCGGCTTACCGCATGTGGACCTTGTAGTGGCTGCCGGTATACATGCCTCTCTGATATCCGATTTCCTGGTCAAGGTCTCCAGTTCCGGTCATATCAACTCCGGCAACCTCGCGAAGTTGCCTCACGTCCGAGACCATCCACTGGAGGCTGCTTTGATCCTCCGCACTCTGCGGCTAAATTGCCTGGTTCGTCCGTATGCACCGCTGTGGGAAGAGTTGTACCACCCATGCTGGCAACAGGACTCATGGGTTCCGCACGTCGGTGTCGACTACGCAAGACGTGCACCTCTCCAAGATGTGGCCCCGGAGTGGGAATGGGCCACGCCCCTGCGGCTGGCCGCCGATCGTCGTCAAGCTCTCGTTGAGATAGATGCAATCATCGCGATCATGCTCGGCATCAGCGGCGACGAACTTTTGACCGTCTACCGCACGCAGTTCCCGGTTCTGCATCAGAAGTACGAGCGCGTGGCTCTCTACGACGGGGATGGCCGACAACTGCCCGGCACGCTTGCATCGGAGTATCGCAAGGGGAAAGCGAAGCCGGCGGACTTCACCGTCGATGGCATCACCTATGTTGAGCCGTTCGTCGGCGTGGACCGTGAGCGCGATATGGAATTGGCGCACAAGCACTTCAGCGATATTGCGAAGGTCTAAGGGGATCAAGAGTGGGGGAGATGTCGATGGAAGACCAGCTGGGCAGCGGGATGCTAGCGAAACTGACCGATGCTGTTGCTGCGCTGGACCCACAGCCGCGCGAGCGACGTTGGACGAGCCTGTCCTTCTGCATTGTCGATGCGGTGTGGAGCATCGGCGCCCACTACGACAAGGTGGTCGTCCCTTTGGTGCGGAAGAAGTTCGCGGCGGAATTCGGTGTTACGCATCCCACCATAGCCGCCAGCGAACCGCTGCCAACGGATCCGCTGCCGCTATCGAAGCTGGAAGTTCTCACCGTCGATTCGCTGACCGCCATGACTAATCGTCAAAGAACCTCGACCCGCGGCGGAATCCGCAAAGCTGAGGCGGTACTGCAGCATGTCGCTGTCTTCCGTGATCACAACGTCGAGACGATGCAGGACGCTCTTGCGCTTTTCTCTGAACCCGAGCGATTCGACCAAGTTGATAAAGGAATGCGGTCCATCCCGGGTGAGGGCAGCTACGGGATCCGCCGCAATTACCTGTGGATGACCATCGGTCAAGACGACTTAATCAAGCCGGACCGGATGGTGTTGCGCTGGCTGGAACGCCATGAAGTGAAGACCGACCCCGCTGGTGCACGTGACATCATCGCTGCGCTGGTGCCTGCGGTCAGCCAAAAACTGGAGCGTCCCGTTACCGCTTGGGAGATCGACCACGTGCTGTGGCTGGCTGGCCGAAAGAAAGCCGGCTGATGGGCGCGCTTCTCCCGACTCTGCAGGCCCACCGCATCCGTGAGGGTCTCACCGACTATCTCGCAACCACTTTCGCGCTCACCGACCCGGACGCGCAGGCGGCGCTGACCGATTTCGTGGGTGACCCCGAGAACGGGATGTTCAAAGGTCCCTATGTCCGGCTACGGCTACCCTTTGCCGCCGCGGGTGATGACTGGTCCGAACACCTCGACTGGTCACCCGCAGTCTTCACCCCCTATGGGCATCAGGCCGGCGCCTTTGAGCGACTCTCCAGCAAGCTGCAGGACCGGCCCAAGCCCACGATGGTCACCACAGGTACCGGTTCGGGCAAGACCGAAGCCTTCCTCATCCCGATCATCGACCACGTACTGCGGGCCCGCAAAGCCGGTATCACCGGGATGAAGGCGCTGATCCTCTACCCAATGAACGCCCTCGCTAACGATCAAGCTGAGCGGCTGGCGGCGCTGATCTCCGGTGACCCGGCACTGGGGGCGGTGACAGCCGGCCTCTACACCGGGGAGCAATCCACCGGCGGACGAACGCGGGTTTCAGCCGACGGATTGATCACCGACCGGAAACTGATGCACGATGCGCCGCCGGACATTCTGCTGACCAACTACAAGATGCTCGACCACATGCTGCTGAGTCCGGGCCGGGCGGACATGTGGCGCCTCTCCGCGGAATCGCTGCAATACCTGGTGCTCGATGAATTCCACACCTACGACGGCGCTCAAGGCACCGACGTGGCCATGCTGTTGCGCCGCTTGGGTCTGACGTTGAAGAGCTATTGGACGGAGACCTCGCGGGTCAGCGCCGATGACCACGCGCGGCCGCTGGGCAAGATCACCCCCGTCGCAACCTCGGCCACCTTGGGGTCCGGTGCAGCACCGGCCGCCATGCTCGACTTCGCCTACACCGTATTCGGTGAGCAGTTCGATGCCGACGCAGTCATCGAGGAAACCCGGCTCCGCCCCGAACAGTGGCTTGCCGCAAGGACCGGCGAGCGCGACGGCGAGCTCGAGCTCATCGATCCGGCAATTACCGAAGCCCTCGACCGAATCGCTGGCGCCCACCACATCGCCAGCGACAACCACGCCCTGTCCGTTGTCGTTTTCGCCGAATTCTTCGCAGCACCAGCGGGTTCCGCGAAAGCCGGCGTCGTCGGGTTGTCGCTGACCGCGGCGGAGATGCTCGACCAACTCAAACGGCACCCGGTCATCTTCAACTTACTGGAGAGCAGCGCCGATGCTGTGTCGCTGGCCGAGCTCACCGAACGGGTGTTCCCGGCAATCACCGGTGGACGTGACGCCGCCCGCGTCCGGGCAACCCGAATCCGGTTCCTGGAATATGTCTTCGCGATGTTGTCGCATTGTCGCGCCGAGGTGGGTCGTGCGGCACTGGGCGTGGACGTGCACTTGTGGATTCGCGAACTCTCCCGCGTCGACCGGGCAGTGCAGGCCGCGGCTCGATTTCGATGGTTCGACGACGGCACCACAGCGGAAGACAGTGAACTATTCCTGCCCGCGGTGTACTGCCGGCACTGCGGACGTTCCGGCTGGGGAGCACGATTGGCTCCGACCGGCAGTGCATTGGACGTTACCGACGAGGCTATCCGCGCCGACCACGCTGCCGGGGCGTCGCGTTTCCGGGCACTGATCTCCGCGCCCGCCGAAGCCCAAGTGGCGCAAACCATTGAGGGCCTTCGCTGGTTTCACCTCGACCTTCGGGAGCTCAGCGATCAGACTCCAGATCCGGACAGTGTCGAGGTTCTCGACGGCCGGGTGCTACCCGTGCTAACGCTCGTCGGCTCAGACGCCGACGAGCAGTCCAAAGACGACTTCTGCCCCGCGTGCGGGGTGGCCGACGGCATTCGCTTCCTGGGAAGCGCCGTCGCCACCCAGCTGTCGGTGACGCTGTCGAATCTGTTCGGAGACGCCAGCCTCGACGCAGCAGAGAAAAAAGCGTTGATGTTTACCGATAGCGTTCAGGACGCGGCGCACCGTGCCGGATTTGTCCAGGCTCAATCCCACCGATTGAGCCTGCGCACTGCCCTGCGGGCGGCGCTTGGGGACACCGAGCTTGACTTGACTGAGTTAGCGAAGGCAGTCGTTGACCGCGCCGGTGATGATCCGATGCTGCGCTACCAATTACTGCCCCCCGATGTCGTGGACCGTGACGAGTTCGTCGGGTTTTGGAAAGATGGCGTGCACCCCAATACCCGCCGAGCAGCAGAGAACAAGGCCAAGCGTCGGCTCCAGTTCGATGTTGATCTCGAGTTTGGTCTGCAGTCGCGGAATGGTCGCACATTGGAGTTGACCGGCAGCGTCGTCGCTGAGGTGTACCTGGGCGCTCCCAATCGGGCCACCATCATCGGTCGGCGCGCTGTCGACAAAGCCGATCCGACTCAGCTTCCGCTACCCGGGTTAAGCGACGTGACGCTGGCGCGGTGGGTACGCGGGACTGTCGAACGCGTCCGAATCCGCGGTGGTATCCACCACGAGTGGCTGCGCCCCTACATCGAGAAGAACGCCAACCGATACCAGGTTTGGGGCGGACGCCCGCGCGGGCAAGGTATGCCCGCGTTCCCGAAAGGCCGCGCCGCACCGGCGTTCCCCGCCCTCAAGTCCTCCGCCACCGGTGCACTGCCGGAGGGATTCGACCCGGTCACCCCCGCAACGTCCTGGTATGCCCGTTGGGCCTCCCGATGCTTAGACGTCAGCCCCAACGATGGGGCCTTCCTGGCCAAGGCGCTCTTCGCTGAACTCACCGAACAGATGCTGCTCACCACCGTCCTCACTGAAACCGGTACAACCGCCTACGGTCTACCGCCGACCACTGTTCAGCTGCACGCCCCCGCACTTGAGGATCTCCTCGACGGCAGGAATCTGCTTGCCTGCACCATCTGCCAGACACCCGCGCCGGGAAGTGTCACCACCGTCGATGAACTCGACGGAGCGCCGTGCATGCTCACCCGCTGCCCCGGAATACTGCACCGAGTCCCCAAGCCGGACAACTTCTATCGGCGGCTGTATGAGTCCACCGAGATGAAACGTGTCGTCGCGCGCGAACACACCTCTCTTCTGCCCACCAACGTCCGGCTCGATTACGAGACCGCGTTCAAACGCGGCGGTAGCGACCCACAGGCGCCTAACGTTCTGGTTGCCACCCCGACGCTGGAAATGGGCATCGACATCGGTGACCTGTCGACTGTGATGCTCGGGTCGCTGCCCCGGTCGGTTTCTTCCTACGTGCAGCGGGTCGGCCGGGCTGGGCGCCTCACCGGCAACTCGCTGGTGCTCGCCTACGTCCGTGGTCGCGGCGAGCATCTACCCAAACTGTTCGAACCGCTCTCGGTGATCCAGGGTGACGTCCGCCCACCGGCCACCTTCCTCAGCGCCGAGGAAATCCTGCAACGCCAGTACGTCGCGCACATCATCGATCGGTTCGCCCGCGACCCGCAGATCCCGCCACCCAAGGACGCGCGCTCGGTCCTCGGTGAAACCGGGGAAGGCAGCTGGCTTGAGCGGCTGCTGGAAACCGCTGCCGTAGAAGCCGATTCGTTGCTGGACGGCTTTCTGTCCCAGTTCGGCGAGCACGTCAGCAAGGATGCGGATGATGCGTTGCGGGCGTGGGCAAGTGCGCCACCCCAGGGTGGTCCCAGCGGCCTGACCCAGCACTTGATGGGTGCGGCCTATCAGTGGAAGGGCGACCTGGATGAGCTCACCACGCGGCTGGCGACCGTCGACGCGGACCTACCCGAGTTCGAGCGCCGGGCAGCCTCGCCCGCCGCCACCGACGACGACCGCCGAGCGCTCCGCGTTGCCAAGGGATCCCGCAAACTGCTTGGTGGCCAGATCAATGTGCTCACCCGCGACTACTGGATCTCAGTGCTCGAACGATATGGCGTTCTGCCCAACTACACCCTTCTCGATGACTCGGTCACCCTCGATGTGGGAGTCACCTGGATCGACCCGGACACCAATCAGTACATGGGCGAGGAGCTCAGCTATCAGCGCGGCTCGCGGATAGCACTGACTGAGCTCGCTCCCGGAGCCACGTTCTACGCGCGGGGCCTCGCGGTGTCGATCGACGCTGTCGATCTCGGTACCGGGGAGTCCAATATTCACTCCTGGCAGCTCTGCCCGCAGTGTGGGTGGGCGGGCATCAGCCAGCCGGCGATCAAATCTGACCCGGTGGCGTCCTGTCCTCGTTGCCACAGCACCGCGATTACCGACGTGAGCCAGCACCTTGACGTCGTTGAGATGACGCGGGTGTCGGCCGAAGTCCGCCGCGACGAGTCCGCCATCAACGACAACCGGGACGATCGCAAGCGGGAGCCCTTCACAGTGGGTATCGCCGCCGACGTGGATCCCGTACATGTGGGACGAACATGGTTCCGGTCCGACTCGGAGTTCGGGGCGGAATATCTGCGCCGCTTGGATCTTCGCTGGCTGAACCTGGGCCGGCGCGGATCGCAAGGAAAGAAACGGACGATCGCCGGGCAAGAATCCGCAACCGGCCTGTTCCGCGTCTGCGGATCCTGCGGGCAGCTCGACGGGACCGCCGGGCGCAACACTCGCTACGAGCACCGCACCTGGTGTCGGCTACGCGACTCTCCCGTCGAGGACGTCCGCGAGATCGCCCTGGCCCGCGCCCTGCGCACGCAAGGTGTACTGCTGCACCTACCGCCGAAAATGGAGTACGACAACTTCGCTCATCCCAGCCTCGCCGCGGCGATCATGCTGGGGCTGCGCCAGGTGATCGGTGGATCACCTGAACACCTCGACGTCGCCGCTATCACCGACGCGCTGCGCTCACCAGACCGGCGCGCGCTGCTCATCCACGACACCGTCCCCGGCGGCACCGGGTACCTCGCCGAGTTCTCCGACCACTCCAAAGTCTGGGCTGTGCTGGCGGCCGCGCGGCAGATCGTGCGGGAATGCCCGTGCCGCGACGAAGACAGGCTGGCCTGCCACCGCTGCCTGCTGCCGTTCGCGGCGCCACACGAAATGGACAAGGTATCTCGGGCCACCGCTCTGAAACTTCTCGACGACATTCTCGATGTCGGCACCCACGCGACCCCGGACCTCGATGACTGGTCATTGGGTGTCACTGAACACGCGCCCCCGCCCACTCCGATCAGTGATGAGTCCTTCCTGGAACGTGACTTCTACCAATCGTTCATCGAGCGCCTGAAAATCATGGGTGCGGCGGTCGTGGAGAAGCCCGGCACCTACGGCCCCTCGGCGACGATCACGCTGCAGGGCGCCAAGCCGCGCAAATGGTCATTGCGCCCGCAGGTGTCGCTCGGCTTCGTCAAACCCGACTTCATTCTCCAGACCGCCGACCCAGCCATCCCACAGATCGCCATCTTCGCCGATGGACGTGCGTTCCACGCAGTGCCTGGCAACAACCGCGTGGCCGACGACGCCGACAAGCGTGCTGCGTTGCGCAGCGCGGGGTACATGGTGTGGTCATTTGGTCATGAGGATCTGAAACGGTTCAAATCCGGTGATGCCGTCGAGCCGGCGTGGTTCGATCAGAAGGCCGCCAGCATCGTCACCGGACAGTTCCAGGTACGGCCGGGGCTAATCCGTTTGTTGTCAAAAGATCCCGTCACCCAGTTGCTGGAATTCATGACCGAGCCGGATGCAGCCGAGTGGGAGAAGTTCGGGAAGTGGATGCCGTATCTCTTCGTACGTCCTGACAATCGCGCGCACGCAGATATGCAGTCGGTAGCAGTTGAGGCGCTCGTGGCCCTTGACGGTTCTGCTCCGTTTTCGGCGGCCGGGCCTGATGTGTGTTGGTCCTTTACTGACGGCGGTATCAGCCTTACCGCAGGGGTGCAGTCCACATCGGAGGCGCCGCGTGCAGTGCTGGCCGTTGACGATCGGGATAACGGGCTCGCGAGCTTGGAAGGCAAGGCGTGGAAGGAGTGGCTGCGGCTGTCGAACTGGCTGGGCCTCTGTGACCGTCACCGCGTCACGACCTATTCCCTGCTGTCGAAGGTACCCGAGGCCTCGGCGGCCGGTGCCGACGAAGTTTCCCTGCCGCCGGAGTGGCGGGCCATCTTCGATGAAGCTGTGTCCGACGCTGAACGCGAGCTGATCAGTGTTCTGGCGGAGGCCGGTGCGGCGGTTCCCGCGATGGGTTTTGAGACCGAGGACGGTGACGTCATCGACATGGCCTGGGCCGGCGCCAAGGTCGGAGTCAGCTTTGACGGGGAGATGACCGCGGACGGTTGGACTCTGTGCCCGGCGGACGTAACGCAGATTCTGGCTGTCTTGAAGTCGAATGGAGTGATGTAAGTGGCGAACCTTGTGATCGCATCGAACAGCAAGGCGATGTCCAAGCTGGATGGGTCGATAAAGAAGAAGGTGTATGACTTCTTCGAGAAGCTCAACGCCGATGACACTTCGCCGAAGTTGCATATCGAGCCGATGAACGTCGCGGCTGACTCGCGCGTTCGTACCGGCCGAGTCGACCTTCACTACCGCGCGCTTCTGTTCAAGGTCGATGACAAGTCCGGCGGTGTTCCCACCTACATCTACATGGGTACCTGGAATCACGACGAGGCCATCAAGCTCGCCGAGACAGCAACGCTGCGTGTCAACCCGATCAACGGAACCCTAGAGGGACTAATCGGGGAATTGGCACCGGCTGTCGAGCCGACACCGGAAGTGGTTGTTTCCGAACCGGTTACGAAGACGGAGCTCTCTTATCTTGCGGGCGTGGGGTACACCCTCGGTGACCTCACCGAGGGACTCGGAATCGACCCTGCTCTCGCTGCGAAGGTTATGGCGGCACCTGGCGAATCCTCGGTACTCGACGCCGCCGAGCGCGCACTCGGCTGGGAGCAGAGCGCCCTGCTCGAACTGGTGACCGGGACCAGCATTGAGGACATTCGGGAGAAACACGGCTTCACCGAAAAGCCCGTCGATACCGACCTGGATGCGGATGAGCAGATCATCAAAGCGCTGGAGCGGCCAGCATCGAAGATGCAATTCGCCTACATCGAGGACGATGAGGAGTTGCGCCGGATCATCGAGGGCGGTGACTTCGCGGCCTGGCGTATCTTCCTGCACCCCGAACAACGCAAATATGTTGACGCTGATTTCAGCGGCCCATTCCGGCTGTCCGGCGGCGCGGGCACCGGGAAGACAGTGGTGGCAATCCACCGGGCACGCCGCCTGGCCCGCGCGAACCCCAGTGCTCGGATCATCCTCACGACCTTCAACGCCACTCTCGCCCAGGGCCTAAAGGCTGACCTGGAAGCGCTCGATCCAGGTCTTACCATCGCCGACAAGCCTGGAGATCCCGGCGTCTACGTCGGCGGTATCGACGCCCTGGGACGAGATGTCCTCAACCGTGCCGCCCGAGAGATTACCGTCGCGGCGTATGAGAGCGTGTTCGGCCGCAGTGGACTTGAGTTCGGGCCGAAGCGGACGAACGCCGACGCGGTGTGGCGCGAGGTCGCCCAGTCCGTGGACTCCGGGCTTGATGCCAAGCTGTCTACCCCGGCTTTCTTGGAGAGTGAATACGTCGCTGTTGTACTGGCCAACCGAATCACGACGCTTGAGGAGTACGCGAAAGTCGCGCGGCCCGGCCGTGGTGTTCGGCTGAGCAGGCCGCAGCGCATTGCTGTGTGGAAACTCATTGACGCATATCGCCGGCAGAGTCAGATGGACGAAACCCTGAGCTTTCCGGAAGTTCTCGCGCTGGCGGCCGAGGGGCTACGAATCCAAACCGACAAGTTTGGACGCCACCTCGCCGACCACGTCATCGTCGACGAGGCTCAGGATCTTCATGCCACGCACTGGGCCATGCTGCGAGCACTGGTTCCGGCGGGGCCAAACGACCTATTCATCGCTGAAGACTCGCACCAGCGCATCTACGGAAGCCCGATCGTTTTAGGCCGCTTCGGGATCAAGATCGTTGGCCGGTCGCGGCGCCTGACGCTGAACTACCGGACTACAGCGCAGAATCTTCGCTTCGCGGTGGGTGTGCTCGCCGGAGCGGACTATGCCGACCTCGAGCAGGGCGAGGAGAAGACCAGTGACTATCGGTCCGCCCGCAATGGCCCGAACCCGGAACTGATTCCCTGCGAGGACCAGGCGGCCGAACTTGATGCGGTTACCGCGAAGGTTAAGGCTTGGCTCGATGAGGGGGACGTGGAGCCCGAGAGCATCGCGGTCCTGGTCCGTAGCCAGGACGAGCGCGACCGCTTTGTGCGCGGTCTCGGTGAACGAGGTATCACCGCGCGCGCAGTGGATCGAAATGCCGCAACTTCGGGCCAACCGTTGGTGATGACCATGCATCGGGCGAAGGGGATGGAGTTCTCCAGGGTGATCCTGTCAGGGGCCGATGATAAGCATGTTCCATCGCCGGCGACCCTGCGTTATCTTCCTGACGAGGAGAAGGTTGAGGCGCTGCTACGCGAGCGGTCACTGCTTTATGTCGCTAGCAGTAGGGCTCGGGACGCGCTTGTGGTCACGTGGAGCGGGAAGCGGTCGGAGCTTCTAGGGAAAGGGGAGTAGGTCGTTATGTCTGAAGATCATCAGGACAACTTGCCGGTCATCATGCAATCGGGCGAGCTGCTCGTCTCGATCACTCAGGAAGGTCTCCTAGTTGACGGCAGTCCTGACGTTGTCGAGGGCTATATCGATAAAATCAAGGCTACCGCCGGACAGCTTGTGGACACCGCAGGACTCACGAAGGGTGCAATTGGCAACATCGCCGGTGTGGCAGTCGGCGCAGCATCGGCCTTCGCTCAGAGTGGTCAGTTCGTACAGCTTTCGGTGAAAAGTATGGAGGCAATCCGCTCCGGGAGTTTGATACCTGGAGACCCCGGTTTCTTTCGCATGACCACAATTGGCAGCGGCGGACAGTTCCTACAACAGCTGCAGTGGCGACCGGTATCCCTGGGCCCCACTCAAATGCTATCGGTACAGATGATCGCCGTCCAGATGGCCTTGAAAATGGCCATCGCGGAAGTCAATGAATCCATCAAGCGGGTCGAGGGCAAGGTGGAGTCAGTTCTAAAGCTGGCTGAAGCTGAGCGGATTGGCGACGTCAGAGGTCAGTACGCGACGGTCGTGCGAATGACCCGCAACTTGGACCGGACCGGAGTCTTGCCTACTACCGATTGGGAATCGGTCGCATCGCTTGGTCCGGACTTGATCGTCGTGGTCGAGCGGCTACGTTCCCACATCGAAGCCACATTGGACGATTTCGACGCATCGAAGCCGATTCAGGAGCGCGCGGAGATCCTGAAGCGCGCGGTCGAACAAAAGAGCATCGGGGAGACCCTCAACCTCCTGATCTTGGCGGAGGAATCACTCAACAATTGGCAGCGACTTCGTCTTGCTCGCGTGCAGGACGTTGAGCCGGAACATCGGCAACAGGTGCTCGACGACGCCTTTGATCTCCTTGCAACGCAAGTCGAGCTAGATGGGAAGCTCTACAAACGTGCGGCTGAAGTGTTGGAATCCTATCGACGTACCAGTGCGATTGATGGGTTTCGAATTTGGTCGGTGCGGGATCTCGCGAAGCACAGCAAGAAGCTGAAGGGCGACCTCGATGCCTTCGCGCGTGCTCGTCGTCATCAGCTTGACGAATGGCAGGAACTCGATACGCCGAGCGTTGGCGACGCGGCCTCGCGGGTCTATGAGGTGGCCAGTGACCACACCGACCGAGCGCTTGATGCTGCCGGCGAGGGTATTTCCCAGGCATACAGCTTCCTCAGCAGAGAGGGAACCAAGAAGGCTCGTGAGGCGATGCGTCTTATCTCCCGTGAACGTACGAGGCCCGATTCACAGCCGGATAGTCGAGAAGAAAAGCCGAAGTCCACATGACCGCTGGACAGTGTAAGAAGCGTATCGGGGAACACCGTGACTGATGATGAACTGCTTGATAGCTGCGAGCGTCAATGGCGGGTACGTGCTGAGCTAGTCTCGCTAGCAGCAGAGACCCTCGACGAGATTTCGGTTGAGCGCCGGGAGGAAGCGCTCGCTGTTTTGGGAGAGCGGTTCTCTCGACTTTGGCCCGGAATGGCCGCGCAGAGGTTGTTGCGTCGGTGGCCCGCGGTGCAGGTCTTAGCCACGGCCGGTGTTGCAGCGGACCACTACGCCAGGGGAACCTTCTGGCCTAAGCTTGCTCGAATCCTTAATGTCAACAACACTCCGCAACTCCAAACCGCTTGGGGTGAAGCCTTTCTCGACAACCTGACGAAGCTAGGACTCCCAACCTTCGACGGGGATGACGACACGGGGTCAAAGTACGTTGGCCGAATTTTGCTCCACTCCGGGATGCCGACGTACTGCCTTACTGATTACTTCAGGCTTATAGCTCAGAGGCGAAGCAGGGTCCCTGGTCTAACGCCGCAGGACTTCGTATCCTGGGCCGCGGCGAAGGCGGAAGGATCGGGCCTAGTAGATATCGACAAGCCGGTGCAGCGATTTGTGCGCTACGGAGATGAATTTGCCGTCGACGTGGCTGACCGTTCATTTGAGTTGCTTGATGCGGTTCGTGGCGGTGCCAAAGGTGACGATGGCCTGTTGCCGCGCCGGTTCTGGGCGGTGGCGAGGGACGTATATGAAAGAGAAGGGTTTGATTCGGTAGCAGAAATCGGTGCACCGGGAAGGGGAACCACCGCAGTACGTCCGCGTTTGGTGGTTGATCCATTTGGGCAGGGATTGCTGTTGCGGCTGCCTCCGGTCGGCGACTCGCCCGACGGCAGAGCGGTATGGGTGGTCTCGCTTGACGGCGACGTTCAGCGCGTCGCCACCGAGTCGCTATGGCCTGGGTCAACTGAGCCGGCTCCACAAACCGATGTCGCGATTACGCGGCCAGTGCGAACGGCATCGGTAGCGCTTGCCGGGCGGGAACACCTTCAATTTCCGATGATGGTCATCGACGATCAGGACCCTCTTCTCGCGTTCGGCGAGGACGGGGAACTCATTGCTCCGAGTCTGCCGTTGCCGGCGGCGAAGACCTGGATGCTGTTCCCGGGCTCACCGCCAGATCTCAAGATCGCTGGGTCTATGGACGTCGCAACCGAAAGCCCCTTGCCGCCAGGGTGGTCCGGCTTTTGCCTGCTTCAAGTTGACCTCAGCGATGCCACGGCAGTGACAGTTGGAGCTTCAACTAGAACGGTGCGGAAGTTCGAAGCGGCACGGATCGAGGCTGGCAACCCTGTCGGTGGAGTTCGGACAACGAGCGGGCTTCCGGTGTTCGCGGAATTGCCGCAAATCTCGGTACCGGCCAGCATGGCGAACGCTAACTGGGACGTCACCCTCCTTGATGGCGATGGCGTAGTGATTGCCCAACGGAAAGTGACAGCGAACGATGACGCAAACGCAGTCTGGGGAAATGTGCCGAGACCGCTCGTAGGCACGTTTTCCATTCGGGTCCGCGGGCCTTGGGGGCGCGGTGCATCCAGAGCATTGACAATCGTGGAGGGCCTGGCCTTCTCGTTCGCGCCGAGTTGGCGGCGATTTGTGAGCGGTGGTTTGCAACCGTGTGTCGGAAAGGTGCGCGTAGCGGACGGTGTGGCGCTGTCCGCGAATGGCCTGGAATTCGGTGAGCGTGACCGCGAACACTCAATGAGAGTGAGTGCACAGGCTAATTCTCTTTCGCTAGTGGTGTCACCGCCCCATATGTCGGTGGCTTTTCAATCAGTCGAGTCATCAATAAGCCCCTCAGTGAGGCCGCTTTCTCTGACCCGCGAGGAAGTTATTGAACATCCGGGCGAGATTGTTCTTGACGTTGGCACTGCAGCTGAGCCTGCGCTCCAGATAATTTCTAAGGAACGAGTAGTGCAGACCGTTTCGTCAAGGCTCGCGAGGGCGGGTGTCTATCGCTTCAACCTGGCGCAAATTGTCGATACGTTGCGGGACCACGCCCAGGTCACACTTGCGCTCGACGCCGGTGGCGAACTCGCGATAGCAACCGTCCGGCCAAAGTCACTGTTTCGCGGCATTGAACTTGAGGGAAGCGAGCTTTGTTTTGGGGAGTGCGTTGACATCGACGGACTCACTGCGTACGTGTTTGCGCTTCGTGCACCCTGGCGACAGCCGACTGCTCTCCCAATAATAGATGGTCGAACTGACTTGCCTGAATGGCTGGTCGGAGCTGGGCCGTTGGGGATCATCGCGCGCATTGAGGATCCGTGGGTCCCGTTGCCGGCTCCAACGTGGTTACAAGCCGGCGCATCGACTTTTGTTGCAGCCGATGGCTGGATTGTCGACGACGATATGGAAGAGCAAGCGGTTTCGCGATTCCTTGCAGGAATGACTCCGCTACCGAATGAGATTCATGACCTGACTCGATTATGGACCGCCAGAGCTCTACTGCCTCGGCTGGGACTTGGGCCAAGGACCAACGAGGTTGCTAAGAACATTGACGATGTTATTTACGCGCGTCCGGCTGCAGCCCTCGCTTCGCTAAGCGACTCAGAAGTTCCTATTGATCTGATCCCAAGCCTGATGGTCCGTTCAGGTCTTGCCTGGGCCAATCTCGCCGATGCCCATGAAAACACTGCCCCGCCCTGGACAGTCCGGGGGGCCCTCCCCGCGGCGCTGCTCTCTGCTGCTGACTCACTCTGGTCGGATGAGGAAATCGAAGCCGCAATCACGATCTGTGGTGATTCCGTCAATGGAATCCTTGATGGTCAGGATCCGAACGGAAAGTTCGGGTGTCTCGATGAATCGGCAGATCTTCTCGATAGCAACCCGGCACTTCGTGAGCAATGGGTTCGTAGCGCCGGCCTTGTTCCGAAGGGTCTCTTGTCAGGCGATTCGCGGGTTCTCGCCTCTATGGCGTTTGTGGAAAACCGTCGGCATCAGTGGCTGCAGTGGTTAGTAGTCAACGCCCACAACGTGCTTTCCCAGGCCGAGCGACTGATAAGGATCATCGCTGACCCCGCGGCTAAGTCCGCGTTCGAAGCACGTGTGCACCGCACAAGAGAACGGGGATGGCATGTCATCCCGGCTATATCGATGGCCTACGCGGTGGCGGCGCGGCATGCATCACGGGGACACGCAGACGCGGCCGGATGGATCGTCCGGCAAAGACGACCATGGGCCGACCTTGCCGAAGTGGCACCTCAGCTCGTCACTATTGACTTGATCATTGCTGAGCTGACCGTTGGCCGACGCGAGCAAGAGTCGGAGAACCGGAAATGATTTCAAGTATTGATGCGGTCTCGACTTCCGATTCCATCAAGGCGACCTACCGGCGTTACCTCTCGTCGCTTCTCGCAGTTCGCGATCCGAAGATCGACGCGGCACTACGCAAAGCCATTGACAGTACGGACATGCTCGATCGGGGCCCTTATCTCGAAGCGACCCCGCCCTACGCACCCGGGAAGTCGATTCAGGAACTTATTGACGAAGGAGTTCTTGCAGAAAAGTTTGCCGATCTAGCAAGCGACGTACTTCCGCTTAGCCGTCCTCTCTACGTACATCAAGAAGGTGCGATCCGCAAGGTTGCCGCCGGCCGAAATGTAGTGGTGGCAACAGGTACTGGCTCCGGTAAGACGGAGTCGTTCCTGATTCCGATCCTCGACAGTTTGGTCCGCGAACATGAGAAGGGCGCGTTGGGGCCCGGCGTGCGAGCTCTGCTGCTGTATCCGATGAATGCTTTGGCCAACGATCAGATGAAGAGATTGAGGCAGCTCTTGGCCGGCTATCCCGACATCACATTCGGGAGGTACACGGGCGAGACAGAGAACGATCCCCGTAAGGCGCGGGAGCTGTTCGCGGAGCTGAACATTGATGAACCACGACTTGAGAATGAAATTCTTAGTCGTGAAGAGATGCGTGATCGGCCACCGCATCTGCTGCTAACTAACTATGCGATGCTCGAATATCTGTTGCTCCGCCCGCGCGACATGGATTTGTTCGCGGCCGGCGACGAATCGAAGTGGCGTTTCATCGTCGTTGACGAGGCACATGTTTATGACGGGACTCAGGGTGCGGAAATCGCCATGCTGCTCAGGCGGGTCCGCGATCGGGTTGCGCCGGAGAGGGCGATTCAATGTATCGCCACGTCGGCGACAGTTGGCGGCGACACTGATCCAGCAGCTGTCACGAAGTTCGCGGAGAATTTGTTCGGGCAGCCGTTCGAATGGACTCCGGAGGATCTTTCGAAACAAGACGTCGTCATGGCCCAAAAGGTGGAGGCTCCACCAGGACCGTATTGGGGCCCTCTCAATGCTGCGCAATACGAGTCGCTCCTGCATGAACCGGACCGCGATGCTGCTGTCCTGAATGCAGCCCGCGACGCGGGCTGGGAACGAGCTGGGGACCCCGGGATCACGGCTGCCACAGCGCTATCTCACGAGAAATCACTCGCCGGGATGCGGAAGGTACTCGCAAAAGGGCCGAAACCGTTCAGCAATGTCGCTTCAGCCACCTTCGGAGATTCAGCGGTCGGGGCCGGGGGGCTCGCAGCGATGGTGGAGTTGGCGAGTTCATTGCTAGAGCCTGATGGGACGACTCCGTTGTCGGCGCGGTATCACCTGTTCCTTCGCGCAACCGAAGGTGCCTTCACCTGCCTCTCAGCGAGGGGCCCACATGTGAACCTTGCCCGGCACAACATCTGTCCTGATTGTGATGCACCTGTTTTTGAGATCGGGTCTTGCAAACGCTGCGGTGCGGTGCACGTTTATGGAACCCCGACAACTGAATCTGGCCAGATCTACCTGCGGCCACGGAAAGCTACCAGTAAGGGCATCTGGCTGGTTCTCGGCGACCATGACGGACTTGACGATGAAGACGAGACTGCATCTGTCGATGGCGGAGACGCCGTTTCCGGCGACCAGGCGAAACTTTGTACGAACTGTGGGGTGCTGGCCAAGGCGGACGTTAGCAATTGTGGTGGTTGCGGCAATGACGACTTGCGACCGGTTCGAAGGCTGAAGCAACGCGGCGATGAGGTCGCAGGCTGTCTTGTATGTGGTGCCCGTGGAGCCGCAACCGTGCGGACCTTTGAAACGGGCTCTGATGCCAGTGGCGCTGTTATCACGACTGCGCTTTACCAGAATCTCCCGGTTGCCGATGACTCCCATAGCGCAATGTGGCCGGGTGAGGGGCGAAAGCTCCTCGCATTCAGCGATAGTCGGCAATCCGCGGCCTACTTCGCGCCCTACCTTGATGAGTCGTACTCAAGGCTGCAACGCCGGCGCCTAATCTCCCAGGGCATGTTGGCTGCGCACGCCGATGAAGAACCGATCGCGGTAGACGACCTTGTATTCAGGACGCACAAGCAGGCAGCGAAGGTTAAGAACTTCCCGGCTCGGATGACCGCGCAGCAGGCGACCCGCCAGGTTGCCCCTTGGGTCATGGCCGAAGTATTGGCCACCGATGATCGTCAGTCGCTCGAGGGTCTAGGACTCATCAGCATGAGTCTGTATCGCGAGCCAAACTGGCGAGCTCCTGCACCATTGCTCCAGCTTGGTCTGACAGAGGACGAGGCTTGGGCCTTCCTGGAGGAGCTTGTTAGAACGCTTCGACAACAGGGCGTTGTCACTATGCCGGAGGACGTTGCACCGAATGACGAGATCTTCTCACCCCGTCTAGGTCCGATTCGGGTCCGCGGCGAGGGCCCCGAGGCGATCCGCAAAGTCCTCTCGTGGCTGCCCGGTAAAGGGACAAACCGCCGCATCGACTACACCCGCAGGGTGCTTGCTGCCCTCGGTAGTCAGGCTGATGCCTCGGCAACGCTCAAGGGGATTTGGGAGTTCCTCACACGACCTGAGACACCGGTGGACTGGCTGAGGTCCTCAACCGAAACGGGCCTGGGGCGCGTCTACCAAGTTGATCATGAGTGCCTGCGTCTGACGTGGGTAAACGACAATGCACCGGTTTATCAGTGCAATATTTGCCGGCGCATGGCCCCCACCTCGATTCGAGGCATCTGCCCAGCTCTGGGTTGCGAGGGCCTACTTGAAAAATTTGTGCCACCCCCTACCGACGAGGATCGAGACCACTACAGAACTATCTACCGGACCATGAATGCGGTTCCTTTGAAGGCCATGGAACATACAGCTCAATGGGTCAACACAGAGGCCGCGTTGATTCAGCATCAGTTCGTGAGGGGCGAGATTAATGCTTTGTCTTGCTCGACGACATTTGAACTCGGCGTTGACGTTGGCGAGCTACAGGCGGTCATGTTGCGAAACATGCCGCCGAGCACCGCGAACTATCTGCAGCGTGCGGGCCGCGCGGGTAGACGCACCGGTTCAGCGGCCCTCGTTGTCACCTACGCAATGCGCCGGTCGCATGACCTCTCGCGGTTTAGCGATCCGGAGATAATGATCTCTGGAGAAGTACGTGCACCATACGTGCCTCTCTCAAACGTCCGCGTTGACCGAAGACATGCTCATTCTGTCGCACTTTCAGCCTTCTTCCGATGGCTCTTCGAGAACTCCGGTCGGATTGATCGGAAGGCGGGAGAGTTCTTCCTTAATCAGGATGGGAACGATCCCTCTGTCGAGCTGGTGAAGACTTTTTTGACACCGATTCCGCACGATGTGCAGGAGTCGCTTAACCGCGTGCTCCCCGATGAGGCGGCCAGGGAAATCGATGTGGTCGGTGGCGGTTGGGCGCAGGTTCTCATCGAGCTGCTTGAGACAGTTCGTGATGAGCTGCGAAGCGAAGTCGACACGATGGACGAGCTTGAGCAGAAAGCTTCTGGGGAGGGTAAGCATGATCTGGCTTCCCGCTATCAGAGAGTCGGGAATACGCTGCGTCGGCGGGACCTTCTCGGGTTTCTCGCTAATCGGAATATCCTGCCAAAATACGGGTTCCCTGTTGATTCCGTAGAACTGCGCACGAATTTTGGAACTGGAAAGTCTAAGGGCTCACTTCTTGATCTCAGTCGAGATCTCTCTCATGCAATTTACGAGTACGCTCCGGACGCTGAAATTGTTGCAGGCGGCAGTCTTTGGGTCTCGCGTGGAATTTACAAGGTCCCAGGAAGAGACCTAGAGGAGTACTGCTATCACGTCTGCAAACGATGTGGCGGATTCCATTATGGGATCGAATCGGTGGAAGCAAAGTGTCCGCACTGTGGTGAGGTCGCTCCGGCGGCGGCGAGGACGCTAACAATCCCGGAGTTCGGTTTTGTATCGGCGCCGGAACCACAGAAGCCCGGTCCGCGCCCACCAAGACGATCATGGAACGGGGCAGTCCACGTTCTTGCCCAGCCTCCCGAAGCGCGCACCTACAAAGTGCAAATGAAGGGCGGATCGGCCGACGTATCTGTTGGACCCCGCGGCCGCTTGGTGTCGCTTGCGGATGGGCCGAGCGCGATGGGATTTTGGATATGCGACTGGTGCGGCCATGGCTTAACTCGAGTAAAGAGTCCGACGAAACCACCGAAGCACAACCATCTGTTGAAGAACCAACCCTGCTCAGGCCCTCAGAGATTGCTTGACCTCGGCCATGTTTACGAAACGGACCTGTTGTCGCTGAACGCAGATCTTTCGGGTGTGCGTGCGACACAGTCGGCATGGTTGTCGGTGATGTATGCGATTGTTGAGGCGGCCTCGGAGACTTTGGAGATTTCCCGGGACGACATAGGTGGATCACTCAGCCCGATAGGTGAGGACCGCTGGTCGCTGACATTGTTCGATGCTGTTCCAGGCGGTGCAGGGCATGTCCTCCAAGTTGAAGAGCACCTCGAGCGGGTGTTAGCGGCTGCCCTCGACCGGGTGAGTGAGTGCGAATGTGGTCCCGAGACGTCTTGTTACGGATGCCTCAGGAGTTACCAGAACCAGCGCGACCACGATTTCCTCTCGAGAGGAGCGGCTGATCAGGTCTTGAGACGCTTGATCAGGGATGAAGGTCAGCTCGATCGTTCGCTCGTGTTGGCGCAGGCGCCAATCGAGATTCCCGATTCTCTGCCGCGCGACTGGGCTGAACTTTATGAGTCCGCATTCGGTTCGGAGCGCGAACTCTTGGTCGTGCTTGCTGCAGCGGGCATACCGCGACCGGAGCTAGGATTTGAGAGCGCCGGCGGTATCCCTATTGCAATAGCCTGGTCTGAGCGACTAGTAGCTGTCGACTACGGGTTCGAGGAGGAAGACCGAGCGGACCTCAGAAGCGAAGGTTGGAAAGTGCTTTCTCCTGACGATTTAGCTGCTGCCCTGGCAGGATGATTGTCGAGAGAGGCGGAGAGCAGAGGGAGCGTTGCGTAGCAGACAGAGGCGTAGTTGAGGCCCTGGACGCACGCCGACAGCTTCACTGGGCTTGTGAATTGAGCGATTGGGGTGTCGGAAGCCCCTCAGCCCGCGTTGAGAAACTCCGAAAAGCGTTCCGCGAGGCGATCTTTGGACGGGTGGTCCACATGCCTAACCGGTAATGAAATACTGCGTCCGTGCATCTCTTGTAAGCCGTGCTGGAGCATAGGCCCATCTTTCTCGTCCATGAGGGCGTTGTTGATATGCACCTCGTACGTGGGTGCAATGCCGAGTAGATTTGCGTCGTAGGCGGCGTGATGAATCTTGCACATGCTCAAGCCGTTTTGCACGATTGGGTCGCCGTGGGGCTTGTCGTCACCGATGATATGGGCGGCATCTAGCAATTGACCATGCCTAAGCATGCAGACTGCGCATCTCTGGTCGTAGGCCACTAAGACTCGCCCTCGAAACTCTGGTTGATGCAGTCGTTGCCTAGTCATCCGTTCTGCATATGCGCGTTCGATAGGTTTCAAATGTAGGGGATCCGCTACGAAACGGAGTCCCTCGTCGAGTGCCAGGAGGAATTTGCGATTTGCGAGGTCGTCCTCGACGACATAGACGGGAAAAACGGGGACATACATGCCCGCCTGGATCTTCCGAAGCAAGATTATCGGCAGGTCGAGTTCAAAAGCTCGACGCATTTTCGCATTGTCCCCTTCGGTACTACCTTTTCTGTAGTCATAGGAGAACAGCGAATCGCTCAGATGAGCGTCGGCGTATGGTCCATCCGGGCTGGATACGATCGACAAGGTTGCAAGGAGATCTTTGGGATTCCAAATCCCTCGGCTCTGATCAATTACTCGTCGCTTCTGACCGCCAACGTCTAGGGACTCAAGCTCAGCCCGTGTGACGACGCCTCTATCGGCGACGATCTCGGAAAGCTGATCGAAGATCAGATTGCGAAGGTGCAACTCGATGGCGCTTTCCATGAGTCGAGTGTGCCATGAGTGATATCGAGGCGATGGGCATGATGCGATGTGCCCAGGCCGTTGTTGGGCGCTAGGCCTACTTATCCGATCTCTATGCTGGCGCAGGCACCAAACCCTGTTGGCGGTTTCGCACCCCTGCCCGGGCGCGGGAAATTAGTGTTGACCGGGATGCGCATTGTGCCTAGCTAACGGCGCGGGTCAGAGCTGATGGCGGTAGGGGGGAATGCTGATGGGCCAATCGTCACGGCCAGGTGGGTATCAGGACCCGGATGAAGCCCGGCCTGAAGCGGGCCAGGACTCGTCGGACAAACTACGGCGTTTGCTTAGCGGTCGACGGATTCGGTTTTGGATAGTCGTGCTTGTGGCCGTTCTGTGGGTCTTCGCCGAGTGCACCCACAGGAGCGGGCGCGCGAAGGCTTCTGAACAGCTTCCTGAATTCAACTTCACGACGTTGATCGCAATGGAAAAATTCGCGGCGGTGCCGAAGTGGTTGGATCCGCGACAGGGGGGCCCCAACATGAATCTTTGCCGATAGGAAGCCGCGATCACCGGCTCAATCTATTTGGCTCTTTCGGCCTGCCGCGCTCGCTCCAGTTCCCTTTCTGCTTCTTCAAGTGTCCGCCGCACTGAACGCAACCGCACCAACAGGTCATCGGGTTCGTGTTCTGCGGCCTGGACCCCGCGCGCTTCTTCCATCGCGCCGAGCACGATACCGATGAACAGATTGAAGATAAGAAAGCTCATTATCAGCGCATAGCTAATGAAGAAGAGAATCGACCACTGGGAAACTTCCTGGCCCATAGTGACGTTTTCGGGGAGATTCTCCAAAGTGAGCATGACAAACATGGTGAGCGTCGCTCGCCCAACGTTGCCGTAGTGCAAAGGATCATGGGTGGAAAAAAGAATCCACCCGAGCATCCCGTATATGTACAAAAGCAACCCTGTAGCCGCGGCAAGCGACGCGATCCCGCGGACACTCCTGACGATCGCCCCCACGATTATCTGCAGATCCGGCAGGAACCGGATGACCCGTACTATTCGGACCAGCCGAATCAGTCTTAATACCATGCCAGTTTGCCGCACACCTGGCACGACGACTATCGCGATTACGATGAAGTCGAAAACATTCCACCTGTCTGCGACAAACTCACGAACGTTCCACCCGGTTGCTGCGAAACGTATCAATAACTCGAGAATGTATGCCGTGAGAACGGCGGCGTAGACCAACTCAAAGGCGCGTTGGTGACCGTTTGCGATTGAACCGAAGGTTTCGAGTCCGAGGACGACGGCGTTGACGACGATCAGTGCCAGCACCGCAGGTTCAAAAGCGCGACTCGAAACGATCGACCGACAGCGCTCCACGATGCGAGGTGTTCCCGTGCTTGTTGCAGGCATACGCGTGATGCTAATTGGTCTGAGGCCGTCTGGTTGTGGCGTTTGCGCGGTTCTCCTTCTTTGCGGGGAGGACTTGGATTTTAGGTGGTCCGTATCCGCGAAGCCTAAGCAGTGGAAGCTGCGGCTCACGGCGCAGTGGCGGAAATCTAGGCACTAGGTCTGGCAGAGCTTATTGGCCGACGCTGTTGTAAGTGGTCTCTCAGCATCTACCACCTGTTTGGCCCCGGCCATCTGGTCAACGCCACCCGCCGGTGTCAGTCATCTCAGTAGAATGAACTCATAGTCCACCGAAGGAGATTGCAATGCCTAGTTGGAGCAGCGACCGTCGGTTCGGAAAGAACCTTGACGAACAGAAGCGGGACCGCGACCAGCGTTACCGGGACGCACGCGCTGAGGCCTCCACGGAATACCTGGCTGACATCGCCTCCGACGGACCGGACTGCGAGGAGGATTAGCGTCCTCACGCATCACTATCCTGGGCTCGAAACGGGAGAGCGGCGTGTTCCCGCTGAACGAAGCCGACCGGATTTAGAGTCTGGTCGGCCCGCTGAGGACCTAAACGCGCCAAGCCGTCGTTTACCGTGCACGGCATCAGTGGCCCGCAGCCCTCGGGTGTTGTCTCGACCTAACAGATGCTTACTGCACCGGACAGGCGTACTGCATCGCCACGTTCATCACCCGTTGTTGGGCTCCGGGGCCTACAACCCCCTGAGCGAGTAGCTCGTATCCGATGAACCCTGGAAGGCCGCCCTCGCATGCTTGGTGAGCGACGCGCCACGCGGTGTCAGGGTTCAAGTTGAATCCGTTGCGCTGCAACGCCTGCAAAAAGACCTCGAATTCAGGTGTGCCCTGCTCTGGTATCGCTCCGGCCGCGCCGGCTAACGCAACAGCGGTGACAACCGCCCCAATCAGCGGCCCAATCACACGGTTCATGTTCATCCCCCCGTGGCCATCTCCCCGGCCGAGGTCTCTACGGTCGCACACCGGATTGCTAGGCGTCCAGAATTGATGCTAATTCTTTTTGAGCGGTTGTATCGGGTGCTTTCGCTCTGAAATTTGTCGGTGTCCCGTCTTACGATCCGTCCCGACGATGCCCAGCACAATCGCCGGGCGAGACGGGGGGTTGAGGACAATGGTGAAGCTAGTGGCACTCGGCAGCATCGGACTGCTCGGACTTCTCGGGGTGCCGGATGCCGGCGCACAGCCATATCCGGGATGCCCGTTCAAGACCTACACGGTGTACAGCGTGTGTTCGGATAACCCGGGTGTTCCGGGTTTCACGCCCGGATTCACCCTCACGCCCGGGGTGCCGGGAACGTTCGGACCCCAGGGTCTCTACACGCCGATCCAGGGCGACGTGACGACGAATGACGGGGGGTCGTGAATGGGTACTGCAGCGGAATACCGGTGTGAGGACTGCGGACATCAGTTCGGCGCCAGCGAGGACTTCAGTTTCGGCTTCCTGGGTGAAGTGGTGACCCCGGTTGTGTGCGTTGAACATGGTTTAGGTGACGCCGATACCGGGATCAACGTCGCCCGCGGTGACGAGATCACCTCAGCTGACCGCGCGAAAACGGAGTACCCGTGTCCGCGGTGCGCTGTGCCATCGCCCCGATGGGACCGACGTTCATGTCCCAAATGCGGGGGTAGCCGACTCGACTGGTTAGGCCAGATCCTCTGGGACTGATCACCCGCCACTACGGAAAAGTCTCTCCGCAACACGCTCCCTTCTGTCAGTGGTCCCAATTACTCTCGGTTCGCGGGGCATTTTTCAAGGGGGCGGCAGTGAAGTGGACTTTTCGCCAGATCAGTGTTGCCGGCGTTGTGATGGGCGCTGCGGCGATGTGGGCGGCACCGAGCGCCGGCGCCGATGACGGGTGGGTGGCGGTGGCGAACTCCCCGAATCATGAACAGCAGGACTGGGCCTACGGGCCTGATCAGTTCACCGCCGAATCCAACGCCCTGGCGCAGTGCGCACTACTACAGCGCGCCGATGACTGCCGGGTACTCGCCGTGAGTACCGACTGTGTTGCCACCGCCTGGGACGTGAGCGAGCCACTCAACCAGATCTATGCAGGCTCCGGTGGCGGCCCCGAAGCCGCGGCCCGCGGGGCCATCGCCGCGGCAGGTCCCTACGCCAACGATTTACAAGTCCGCTGCACGTGGTGGCGGCGCGACGAACCGCCGCCGCCGGTGCCGCCGGAGACCGTGCTGACCTCCCGGCTTTCGGACTGAGAAGGACCTGCGCATAGTCGCTTAGGGGCGGAAGAGATGAACGGAACCGCAATCACGCCTTTCCGGAGGCGAAAAGCTGAGGAGTAGAAGATGGACCGCCAACCCGCAGTGATCGTGGATATGGATGGCACGCTCTGCGATGTCAGCGCCGTGATCCACCTGCAGGCTGAGCCCGACGGCTTCACCGCCTTCCACGAGGGATGTGCGCAATGCCCACCCAACCCGGCAGTGGTCGACTGGTGCCTCGACCATCACCGCCGGGGGCGGGCAATCCTGATCGTCACCGGCCGCGATGCCTGGACCCGTGGGTTGACCACCCAGTGGTTATCGGAACATCTCCCGGTGCCCGCGGCCGGCGTGTACATGCGCGGCGATGGTGACTTCCGGTCCAATGCGGACATCAAACGCGAGATCCATTCCCTGCTCGCAGCGACGTATGACATCACCGCAGCGATCGACGACGATCCGGAAATCGTCGAGTTGTGGCAGGAGCTGGGCATCCCCGTGGTGATGGTTCTCGGCTGGGGCGAAGGATTGCTTACCGAGTAATCGATGCTGAGTTATTTGACGGCCCGAGTCCCGGAGGTTGTCCCGGGTCTGGTGGAAGTTGAGGTGGCGGTCCCCCGCTTGAGACCTGCCCTGTGGTAGGTGTCGGGCGTTCCGCCAAGAACACCAACAGCAAGGGACCGCCGTGAAGAAGAGTAACCAGAATCTGGCCGTGGACGGGGCGACGCCCGCGTTTCCAGATCACGTCAGTGTGGCGATGGCCGAGATCGCCGAAAACATGCAGGAGGGGTTGCTGGCGCTGGCCGTGGGTGTGGGTCTGCAGGTGATGCAGACCTTGATGGCTGCGGGCGTCACGACGCTGGCCGGACCCAGGGGCAAGCACGACCAGGGCCGGACCGCGGTTCGCCACGGGCGTGAACGCGGCTCGGTAACCCTGGGCGGGCGCCGGGTGCCGGTGACCCGCCCGCGGGTACGCGCCGCCGACGGGTCCGGTGAGTTGCCGATCCCGTCCTATGAGCTGGTCACCTCGACCGAAATCCTCGGGCGGATGGCGATGGAGAAGATGCTGGCCGGTCTCTCGACCCGCCGTTACCCGGTCGGCCTGGAGCCGGTCGGTCGGCAGGTCGCCGAAACATGCTCGGCGACAAGCAAGTCGGCGGTCTCCCGCAGGTTCGTGGCGATGACCGAGACGGCGTTGTCCGAGCTGCTCGCCGCGGATTTGTCCGGGCTGGATGTGGTGGCGTTGATGATCGATGGGGTCCATTTCGCCGAGTCGTGCTGCATCGTGGCCCTGGGTATCGGCATCGACGGGGTCAAGCATCCGTTGGCGTTGGTGGAGGGCTCGACGGAGAACGCGACGCTGGTGACCGGTCTGCTGGTGGATCTGCGCGAGCGGGGGCTGGATGTCACTCGGCCGATGCTGGTCGGCATCGATGGGTCCAATGCGCTGCGCAAAGCGGTTGTCGAGGTGCTCGAACACCCAGTGATCCAACGATGCCAACTACACAAGGTTCGCAACGTGAAAGATCATCTGCCCCAACGCCTTCGTAGCATCGTGGGACGCAGGATGGCCGATGCCTACCACGCCGGGTCGGCGCTTCAGGCCGAGGCGGCGTTGCTGGTTCTGGCCGCCGAACTCGACCGCACCCATCCCGGGGCGGCCGCCAGCCTGCGCGAAGGCCTGCAGGAGACACTCACCGTCCTGCGTCTGGGTGTGCCGCCGACCCTGGCCCGCACGCTGCGCTCGACAAATGCGATCGAGTCGATGATCTCGGTGTGCCGCGACCACGCCGCTAACGTCAAACGCTGGCGGGATGGAAAGATGGTGTTGCGCTGGTGTGCCGCCGGGATGGTCGAGGCCGGCAAGCAGTTCCGCCGAGTCAACGGCCACCTGCACCTGCCGGCACTGCGGGCTGCCCTCGAACGCGAGATCGCCGAAGTTGATGTCGTGCCCGTAGGGCACACTGATCAGGTGAGCGCAGCCTGATGCTCACCGGGCCGCCACCGAAGTTCCATTGAACTCGGGACATCCTCGTGTTCGGACCTGCTGAATCCCTTAGGACCGGTGCACCGCTGGGCTAGGTTGTCGTCGTGCGAATGTCTAGGATCTATCTGTCCGGGGACTCTCAGCCGTTTAAGTCTGAGCAAGAGTTCGAGATCGGCCGGTTCACAGTCCTGTTCGGAAAGAACAACGCTGGCAAAACCAGCCTCCTCGATTTCATCTATCTGATGCTCGCCGCCCACGCCCCTGGGGCCGGCGAAGCGCGCCTGCGCGGATTCAAAGGTGGCGATCCGGTCGGCGAGCAGATCGGCTTGCCCTTTGGAGCGATCTACATTGAACTCGAGTCTGACTTCGAATTTGATCACGATGTCCTCGAATCATTTCCACACTGGGAGCCGGTCGAGGAAGGCTCGGTCCGGTTTGGCCCTCTGCCGCCTCGACAGGTCTGTTATGGAAGTGCTGACCGAGACCGCCCGGAGTTGTGGTTCACCGACGTCAGCGAGTTCTACCGACGGGGGCTCTGTCAGGAGTTCCTTGATGCTTGCGGGGGTGAACCCGACTACGAATTAGACGGACAGCAGCGTTCGGACGCCGGTCCGTTTCCGAAACCGCTCTTCTTAGGCTGGGAGTTTCACGAGATCGAAACCTGGGTGACCGCGGCAATCACCAAGCTGACAGCTCCGGATGGCCGGCGCGACGAAGAATTCAATATTCTGCTTGAGGGCGTCAAATCCGAAGTAGAAGCTGACGTTACAACGTATCGACTCCGCCCCGAGGTGGAACGCGCTGTCGAGCAGCTCGCATCGTTGGCGACCGACCTCCTACCGGACTTCCTCGACGGTGAGATTCGAATCAGGTTCTTCCTAATGGTTAACCATCCCAATCCGCAGATGGTGGTGTCCTACTACGGCGGAGATGTGGGCCCGGGATTGCTGGAAGATTTCGGCAGAGGAGCTTCTCGTTGGATGGGTATCGCGCTGCAACTCGCGCTACGGATCATGGAGAGTGACACCGAGACGACCTTTCTCGATTCGGTCGGATACGGGAAGTTCTCTGGTCATGTGCTGTTTATCGACGAGCCCGAGGCCCACCTGCATCACTCCGCGGTGGCCAGCATCGTCCGATGGTGCAGCCGCATGGTCGGAAGCGGCTTCAACGTCCTCACGGCCTCACACCACGAGGAGTTCCTGCGCGCCCCTAGCGAGGACGTCACCTTCGTGAAGTTCACGCGAAAGGGAGGGTCGGCGATCGCCCGAACCATCACGACGACCGCCACTTCAACACTGCAGGAGTTGGCCGACGAGGTTGGCATGCACCCCGCCGCGGCACTATCCCTGCACCGGGCGATCCTGTTCGTCGAGGGACCCCTCGATGAGGCTGTCCTGGATGAGTATGACGGAGTGGCCCTCGATGCTGCCGGAGTGAGCATCATTCCGATTCACGGCACAAAGAACCTCGAAGGCCTCATCGACGGCGAGTTCACCGCTCGGCTCGGAATCAAAACTGGTGTCCTGACCGACAACACCATCGTCGCGACGCTATGGGACCGCAATAACCGGAAACGCTCCTCAGAGGAGGTCAAGGTCGTCAGGCTGATCACACGGTTTGAAGACCGAGGCTTGCCGGTACCAACGCTTTTCGGTGTCGCTGAGGACGATCTGCTGTTTGCACTTCCGGTCGAAGCGATACGGGTCTTCCTGAACGGCCCTTTCCCGGAATGGCGGGCGCTGGTGGACGAGTGCCGCGCAGCGGAAGGACTCGGCCCGTCGGACTCAGTGGACTGGAAGACCTATGCCCTCGAGCATTACCGACTACCAATCAACACCACTCATGGCGTACGGCGAGTCGTCCGCGCGCTGGACCTCGCCGGAGTCGAGTTAGCGAGCATTCGCGCGGTGGTCGACGAAATCATCGCCTGGGCCCATGACACATAGCTGGCGGACGTCGTGCCCGGGCACCGCATGAGGTTGGCGGTTCCGCCAGCTGTGACGACGAACTCGGCCGATTCGATTGGCATGCGCCAGATGATCTGTAAACACGAAAAACTAAAACATAACAATCGAAGTTACGACAGCTCGTCGTCGCGGGGCATCATCGGTAGCCTAACGGCTTGAACGATTACTCTGCCTTCGTTGTCTGACTTCGGCTTGTACCATTTCAGCCACCGTTTCGGGATCGTCGTGCTCCCGGCAAGCAGTTCCGCCGAGTCAACGGCCACCTGCACCTGCCGGCACTGCGGGCTGCCCTCGAACGCGAGATCGCCGAAGTTGATGTCGTGCCCGTACGGTGAGCATCAGGCTGCGCTCACCTGATCAGTGTGCCCTGTGCCGCCACCGAAGTTCCACGGAACTCGGGACATCCTCCCGAGTCGGGTCAGCGTAACCAGTCACACGGGCAGAAACATCAGGATAGTGGTGTTCGACTACGAGCATTCGTCGCAATTGCCCGTGACCGGCAACTGCACCGAGCACGTAGGACAAATCTTCGGCGGCTCCTCTAACCTAGCCTGCGCCTTCTTCCAATCCCGAGTCACCTTTGCCCTTGGCGTCAGAGTCGGAGCCCCGCCGTCTGGGGGTAGTTCGGCGCCGAAGTGGCGATAGCAGTCCAGGCGCATTTCTGCTGCGTGGTCGTCCAGTAGATCAAGGTTCAATTCATCAGCTTTCGAGCCGGCGGCCAGCAAGGCATGGCGATAACCCTCGCCAACCATCCCGTCTTCCTTCACGCATAATGCGCTGAGTTGCGGCGTACCTGCTCTGACACAGTGGTCGATGACTCTGGCCAAAAGGCTGCCGATCCAGTTAGTCAAGAGACCTTTGTGTCTGATGCCCGATTGTTCCTGGACGGCTTCACCCAGTTGTTTGTAGGTGACGAAGCCGTTGTACGTACGGGCCGTATCTGTTAGAAGGGCGACGGCATGCGGCTCCCATGCATCCAAGGCTGATTGCATGGACACAGACCCACCGTCTTTGTCGTAAGGCACGCGTTACCCCCTGATTGATCGGCTCCACGTATCCAGATCACACCTGATACCTGGAAATGCTCATAGCCATAATCTATTGCCTGACCGACAGAATTGGGCCCCGCCCGTTCGCAGAAGCTTGTGCAGGTTGAGTTCCCGTCGTTGGTGAGCATGACACAAGCTCGATCGTCTGCAGCCTCTGACGGTGAAACGCGAGCAGCCCCGACCCGTATGGGCCGGGGCTCTCGCCGGGCTGTTCGGGGTGTCAGCTCGTGACCCCAGGTTGCCGCCCTAGCTTGCCGATACGCCCGCGTCGTGAGGACGGAAAGGAAGAAACATCCCCACGGAGACGTGTTGTCGCGCTCAGCCAGCCATCGACGCGCCCATTGGTTCA
>Ga0194052_1000118_pt1 | contig 55208 bp, 44 predicted proteins | sample SepL226m_MetaG_FD_160117 | JGI IMG/M metagenome (GOLD analysis project Ga0194052, IMG submission 160117) | Anoxic zone freshwater microbial communities from boreal shield lake in IISD Experimental Lakes Area, Ontario, Canada - Sep2016-L227-6m | ecosystem: Environmental > Aquatic > Freshwater >...
ATGTGTTTCATAGTAAGAATCTTACTATGTTTTGATAGTTTTGTCAAGTACTTTTTTGCAAAATTTGAGATTATTTTTAAAATAATTTTGAGGGTATAGTAATAATTAGCGAGATTTTAGGTAATAAAAGGAGAAAAACAATGAAAACTAATCAAAAAGGGTTCACCCTCATTGAATTGCTGGTCGTGATTGCCATAATTGCAATTTTAGCCGCAATTCTTTTTCCGGTCTTTGCACGGGCGCGTGAGAAGGCGCGGCAGACGACGTGCAGTAGTAATCAGCGACAGATTGTTGCATCTGTGCAGATGTATGTCCAAGATCATGAAGAGGCATTGCCATCTTCTGCCAATATTTGGTCAGATTTGAAATTAGATCCCGGCGTGTTGATATGCCCGACAAAAGGGAAGAACACGCCAAATGGTTACGTCATCCCGGTAGCATATGATGGTGTTTCGTATGCCCGGCTTGATCCTCCGACCGATTTCGCCATGGTGTGCGACGGAAATAGCAGTAATGTAACCGGGAATAGTCCAAATCTGGCTTTTGGACAGACCGAAGTCGATTATCGCCACTCGAATAAGGCGATTGTTGCCTATGCTGACGGGCATGTAGGCGCTTCGGATTGGGTGCTTATTCCGCGTCTAAGCTCTTCAGTTACTGTCAGTTTGCAACAGGGAGTCAATGGTTATACAGGTACACAAGATACTTTTATTGGTGGTGATAATCGCGCTGCTATTCCCAACACTAACTATGCTTCAAATACTACACTCGGTTTATTCAACCGTGAAACCTCTCTAAATAATGACTCTCGTTGCGTACTCCGTTTCGACCTTACATCGCTGACCGGGTGCATCAAGCAAGTCACCAGTGCCACACTTACACTGACGGGAATTTATCAATATGGTAGTGTGCCGGATACATTCACTGTTAATAAAGTGACCAATAGCGATTGGAAGGTTGGAGAAGTCACCTGGAATAGCCGCAAAACTGGTACGTCCTGGGGGGCTGGCGGTGGTGAATATGCGTCCACGCCACTCGCCAGTCTCGCCTATACAAGTAGCAGCACGACAACCTTGGCCTTCGCATTGACTGCCAACCCGAATATTGTGCGGGATTGGGCAAACAGTACCCCGTCTGCCAACAGCGGCATATTTGTGCTCGATCCTACTTCCGGGCAGGGAAATGGCGTCTTTATTTCCATAGCGTCCAGCGAAGCAGCTACGGTCAGCAGCCGTCCCAAATTGGATATTACTTACGTACCGTGGTAGTATCTGTGATAAGTAAAATGATATAACTGGACATACGTGTATTGGTCCTAATCACAATAAATTTATAAATCTGCCGCGTATCAAATAAAGATGTGCGGCATTTCTTTAAGATATATCTTTCCACATAGCGCAAGGAGTTACAAAATGAATCTATTTTTTCTGGCAATAGTCATCAACATTTTCCTATTGAGCACGATTGCAAGTTTTGCCGATACTGGTCTGGGACGGCATAAGCAGCTTTACGTTGTTCCAGCGCCCGGCAAAGTCGTCATCGACGGTAAACTCAATGACTGGGACTTGTCCGGACAGATTGAGATGTATGTGGTTTCTGAGACTAAAGAGATGCAGAGCGCGAAGTTCGCGGTGATGTATGATCGGGAAGCGATCTACTTGAGCGGGGTTGTCCGCGACAACACGCCGCTACTCAACCGTCAGGACCCTCAGGCCAACGGTAACCTCGGCTGGAACGCAGACTCCTGCCAGTTCCGGCTCTCCCTGGATCCGGCCCAGCCCTATCCGCTGACGGCATCCGTCTGGGAACTCCGCGGTGGCGTCCCCGACACCCGCAACGATATCGTCCACCTCACCCTGTGGAATTACACTGATCGCATTGAGCCGTGCCTCGGTATGCAGCTGGGCATGACTTACCGGACACCGCGGCCGGAATGGGCACCGTTCGGCATTGTGCCGGCCAAGCTCTACCAGGCCAAATATGTGAAATTAGCTGACGGACGCGGATACACCTTCGAATACCGGATACCGTGGAATACCCTCGGGGCGAAGACGCCGCTCAAGGGTGGCGACACGGTGGGTGGAACGGTGCAGTTCAACTGGGGCGCGGCGGATGGGTTGAAGACCGCCGGCGGCGCGGCCTGGGCCTATGACGTGATGGCCGGTCCAGGCTTCGTGTTTCAGAGTACGACCGTCTGGGGCAAGCTTATCTTCGCCGCAAAAGGCAAGATCGCCAGGGAGTTGGTGGAAGCCGGTGTTCCTACGGAGAAGCCGTTGCCGCTCGAGTTCGCCTACGATCTGCCCGAAGATGGGCAAATCACGCTGCAACTATTCGACGAAAACAACATGGTCCGCCGCATTCTGGTGGCGCAGGGAGACCGTCGCACCGGCCGCAACATTGAACGCTGGGACGGCATGGACGACCATGGCAAGCCTCTAACGCCTGGCGCCTACGCCATGAAGGGGATCATCCATAAACCGATCACCGGAAAGTTCCTCTTCTCCGCGCACAACTCTGGCCAGCCGCCGTATCCCACCGATGACGGCAAGGGTGGCTGGGGGGCCGACCATGGTGACCCAACGGGGTGCAGCGCGATCCCCAGCGGCCTTCTCCTCGCCTGGCAGGGCGCGGAATTTGGCTCGGGGATCATCCGCGTGGATCTCGACGGCCGCAAACAATGGGGCATCATGGCCGAAGCGTTGTTCATCGCCAATGACGGCCAGCGGTTCTTTACCTACAGCCCGCCGTTTGACCCGGCGAACACCGCGCCGGTGACGGGTATCAAGGTCTTCGATCTTGCCGATGGCAAGGTGCAGAAGTTTGGCGGAGGGCAGAACGAGTTGAAAGCGCCGCCCGGCGGCGACCGTGATGGCGACATGGTCACCGGCCTGGCCGCGGCCAACGGCAAAATCTACGTGAATTATGGCAAGCGCAACCTGATCGGCGTCTTCGACGGTGTCAGTGGAAAAATTGACACCATCTGGACCGTGCCCGCGCCTGGTGTGCTGGCCGCCCGGGCGGATGGTACGGTGGTGGTGATCAGCGACGGCAAACTGGTGGCAGTCGCCGACGGTAAAATCACGGAGTTGAACGGCGTCGACCTCGACGCACCCTCCGGTATCGCCGTCGCTAGTGACGGCACCATCTACGTGAGCAACCAGGGCGTGCAGCAGGACATTGCTGCATTTACGCCCGCCGGCAAACTGCTGCGCCGCATCGGTAAATCCGGTGGGCGTCCGGCAATGGGCGATTACAACCCGAACGGTGTCTATAAGCCCATGGGATTGGCGGTTGACGCCAATGGCCGCCTCTGGGTGGCCGAAAACAGCGACGGCCCGAAGCGCATCAGCGTGTGGGACAGGGCGTCTGGAGCGTTCGCACGTGAGTTCTTCGGTGCCAGCGGCTATTTCGCCTATGCCACCATCGACCCGGCCGTGCCTAACGAAATTTACTGCCACAACGTCCTCTGGCGGGTGGATTGGGAGAAGAACGCCGTCACGCCGATCTCCACCATCTGGCGTAAGACCGTGCCGGAGATGGTTAGCGAACCTGCGGTGTCGTCCATGCCGCATGGCTTCAAGATGCTGACCGCCACCAACGGCAGGCAATACGGCATGGGTGGCGGTCCGAACAGTTCAATCCTCTACCGTCGCGACGGCAACCTCTTCAAGCCGTTCCTGGCGCGCATAATCGTGCAACGTGGCCGGGGGGCCCAATTCATGGGCGGACTACCGCCGGAACTGGATGACCCCAAGATCGTCCCCGATGGCGCCTATCTCTGGCAGGATGCCAATGATGACCAGCGGATTCAGGCCAACGAGATCACCCCGGAGGAGAAGCCTTTGTTCTGGAATCTCTTCTGGCGGACGCTGGGCTGGGATATGACCCTCTGGAGCAATGGCGGCTATCTCCTCAAACCGGTGCGCTGGCTGCCTAATGGCCAGCCGGTCTATGACCTGGCAAAATTGGAAAAGAGTTTCCTCTGCGAGACGCCGGATGCCGAGGTCGGCCGGAATATATGGCTCGATCCTGACGGCGGCATCTATACCTATGCAAAAGGACAGTTGTCACGCTGGAGCAAGGAGGGCAAGCTCGAGTGGGGCTACCCCGGCATACCGAGTTGGCATGACTCGCTCGGATTCCCCCCGGTCAAACCGGGTCTTCTGCATGGGCTGACCGGTGGCCTTGGCGTGGCTGGCGAGTTCACCGGCAACATGACCTACTTCGGACCCTGCCATCTCTTCGACCGCAACGGTATCTATACCGGTATGATCTTCCACGATGGCCGGGTCGGTAGCCGGGGCCCAAATGAGGGGCAACCCGAAGGGCAAATTGGATCCCTTGTATGCGTGGTGACCAAGCCCGGCGCTGCCCCGCGCACCTTCATCCTCGCCGGCGGCCAGGACGCTCGCGTGACCGAGATACTCGGGCTCGACACCATCAAACCGCTGCCGGCCACCCCCTTCACCCTCACAGCCGAACAGGTGAAGACGGCGGTGGACGCGCTGACAACGTATAATACCCGGATCGGACAAGGCACGAAACTTGTGATAGTAGAGGGACGCAAGGCGCTGGATGCCGGTAAAGGGGTCGAGAAATCACTCGACGGAGCCCGCCGTTTTACTGCCCGCGTTGCCCGTGATGACAAGAATCTGTTCGTCCGCTTCGATGTGGTCGCGCCGTCGGAACTCGTTAACACCGTGGCCGACCCAAAGCTCCTTTTTAAGGGTGGCAACTGTCTGGACATCCAGCTTGCGACTGATCCCGGCGCCGATCCCCAGCGCAAGATGCCGGCACCTGGTGACATGCGACTGCTTGTGACACGGCAGGCGGGCCCTTCGACAGGCTCGGGAACTGGCGTGAAACCATTTGCCGTGCTTTACCGCACAAAGGTAAAAGAGTTCAAGGGTGAGCCGATCGTTCTCGTCTCGCCGACGGGCAAGGAAGCATTCGACGCGATTACTGTGGTGGAGAACATCGGCCTCGACTATCACAAGACCGGGGACGGCTTCACGGTGGTGGTGACGATTCCGCTGGAGTTGGTCGGCTTGAAACTGGCGAAGGACCAAAATATTAAAATGGATCTCGGTTACATCTACGGTAATGCCACCGGCAACGGCGGAGCGGCGCGTTCCTATCTGTTTAACAACAGCTTCAGCGCCAACGTCGTTAATGACGTGCCCAATGAAAGCCGTCTGGAACCTGCGCAATGGGGTGCGGCAGAGGTGGAGTGATATGACAATAATAAAATCCAATGTTGTGCTATATGCGGTTATGCTACTTTTGGTATGCTGTGTCTCATGTATCGCAGAGCAGGAGTCCATCCACTACGAATTGCGCGAGTCGGGCCGGGTGTCGCTGGCAATCTATGACAAGGACGGCATTCAGGTGCGGACGCTGCGCAATGCCGAGTCGCAAGCGGCGGGCAAGCATGAAATAGCTTGGGATAGGCTCGATCAGGACGGCAAGCCGCTCCAACCCGGTACATACACATGGAAACTGCTGCAGGGGCAGGGGCTGAAGGCGGAGTATCTCTTTTCACTCGGTATCAACACTCGCGAAAAGCCTTGGCCGGGGAATCACGATGGTCCGAATGCGCTTGCGGCGGAAGGGGACGAGGTATTCGTGCTTGCCGGAGCGGCGGAAGGCGGGGCAGGGCTTGTGCGCATGGACCGCGCAGGCACAATCGGCATGGCTGTTGGTAATGCGGGGGATGACCTCGCCCGTGCCGGTGGGCAGGTCTATGTGGTTTCAGAGTCGCCGCGTCTGTCGATAATTAATGCCGCGACCGGTGAACAGGCCTGGTGGACCCGGGGAAACGGGGCGCTGACAGTCGGGACGGTCAATGACGTCACAAAGCCGGTGGCGACCACAATCACTGGCAACCGGCAAATATTTCGCTATGACGTGCCCAACACCACCACCAGTGGGTGGAATTGGTATAAGGGCCGGATGACGCTGAAGAACAACACTGATACCCCTCGCAAGTTGAAGCTGTACAAGGGGATCAGTCGCGGCGTGCCGCAACCGTTCCGCGATATTACGCTCGTGCCTGACGAGTCCGTTATTATTGATCTTCAGGATGTCGTGGTGAGTTGGGATTCTGCCGGACAGTTCGTTGTAGGCATCGAGGGTGAACCTGGATGGGAACTGGCGCGGCTGGAAATCCTGTCGTCTGCCGACCGGGTTGCCGCGGCGCGGCGCGAGCAGTTGCCGGCGGGCCAAGCGTCGGCGCCGGTCGACCCGGATCAATACAATGCACCACCCTGGGCGGTGTCGGACAACCAGGTGTGGGTGGGTTACCGGCGGGCGGAAATGATTCAGCAGATCCAGCCCAAGTGGAACGGTAAGCCGGATTACGTGGGCAAGGTGCTCCGCGAGGTGCGGGTGCCGGGATTCCAGGACCTGGCATTCACGCCAGACGGCCAACTGCTGGTGATCAGCGGGCGTGACGTGTGCGTGGTCCGTGGGGACGCCCTTGAACCGGTCATACGCGATCTGGAAGATCCGCGCCGCTTGGCGGTAGACGCGGCCACCGGCGACCTTTTTATTTCCGAATGGGGCACGCACCACCAGATTCGGCGCTACGGCGCCGACTATGCCTTCAAGAAGAGTTACGGTCGTGAAGGCGGGCGGCGGTATGGTCTTTTTCGTTCGGACGATTTCTACCGCGTCAGCGATGTGGCCGGCGACGGCCAGGGCGGATTCTATGTCACGGAAAATTGGGGGGCGCGGCGCACCGCCCAATTTGACACCCAAGGAAAAAGCCTTCGCGAATGGTTTGGCGGCCAAAGTTTCTTTCCGGCCTTTTCTCAGGATGCGCGACACCCGGACCGATTTTGGTTGATGGGCACATTCAACACAGACCTTATCGAATGTGAGGTAGATTGGACCATGCGTGATTGGCGGGTACGGGCGGTCTACAATCTTCATGATGAACTCGTGAAGACGCTGAACGGGTTACTGTACTTGCCGCATGGCTACATCGATGGCATGCCACAGACGATTTATCGTGATCTCAATGGCGACGGCAAGCCGGAGCGCTTGCTCTGGTTCGTGGGACAGGCGGGCTTGCTCCTGCGGGTTGACGAAGCCGCCGGCCGGGTGATTCCGCTGGCAGCCACAGGTTTTCTGCAAGACAAGGAAGTCAACATGCTTCGGGACGGCAAGCCGTCCGAATCGGAGAAACAGCAGTATGCGGTGCTACTTGCTGCTTATGCCGCGTATCCGAAGACGGTAACGACTCCGCGCTACTGGACCTGGGCCGATGCCGATGGCGACGGGTTGATGAATGCCGGAGAGTTAAAGCTTTTTTCGGGAGATTATAACAACGGCACTTATGTCGGCGGGGTCTATGGTGCTCTAAAGATGGACGAAAGCCTGACCGTCTGGCAGCGGTCCGGCTGGGGGATGCCCGCTGGCGGCCCGAGCTGGTACGTCATGAAGCCCGAGGGTTATACCCCCTGTGGCGCGCCGATCTGGCGGTATGACACCCGGACCCGATCCACCGCATCGGATGAAGTCGTGCATGCGCTCATCAATCCGGACGGATCGTCCTACGAATTGCGGATCCCCAAGGGTGAGGGATATTATGTGCCAGGCGTGAACCGCGTCGGCGGGCACGGTCTCGGCTGGCCCAGCACGATGCATGATGGCACACAGGTGCTCAGCCGCGGGCCGGACGGAAAGGTCCACTGGCGGGCGGGGAACCATGCGGCGCTCGAGGCGAACGCTCCCGGTCAACTCCACTCGCCGGTGCGGATCGCTGGTCTCGTCAAGGGTTGTGTTGGGGTTGCCGACCGCGTGGGCAATCCGTTGGCGGTCTGGACGACAGACGGTCTTTATGTGGGAGATCTGTTCGACCGCAAGGCGAATGACGGTCAGCCGGGCATTGCGTATGCCTGGGGAGAATATAAAGGTCCGTTGTCCGGGCCTGTGCGCGGGCACCTGTTTGACCGCTTCGCCCTGACCCAGTACGACATGCTCAGCAATGGCATCCTGAGTCTCGCTCCGAACGGTGATGTATTCTACACGACAACCGGTGCCAACAACGCGCCGTTCTATCGCGTCACCGGCTGGGACGAGTTGAAACGCCAGCAGGGCAAGCTCATGATCAAGCAACTGGTGGCTAAGTCTGAGGAAACTGGCACTGGCCTCGCGGCGACCTACCATTCCGCACCAGAGTTTCAGGGTGACGCCACTCACCGAGTGGATCCGCAGGTCTGGTTCGGCGGTAAGGTGAGCGCCACGAAGAAAGATTGGCCGCTACCCGAAATCACTGGCGGCTCGTGCTCCGCTGTGTGGGAAGGATCCATCCAACCACGCTTCAGTGAACCGGGACGGCTGTTTGTATATGTGGATTGTGGAGTGCAGGATCCGAAAGTAACGCCACCACAGCGTGTGCGGCTTTGGGTCAACGGTAAATTGGAACTCGATTACTGGGATAAGCGTAACTGGGATCAGGTCCATCTGCCCACCCGCTGGTTCGATTGGAAGGTTGGCGAACGGATGACCATCAAGTTGGAGTATTCCTGCAATAAACCCGCAGATGAACTCGGACTCTGTTGGGAAAGCCCATCGGTTCCCGTAGAGCATATCCCCGCAATGTGTCTGTATCCCAAAAAAGAGTAAAACTGTGGGGTTGGATTATGTTTAAGAAAGATGAATGAAAATAAGTTGTGTTTTACCATGTAAATAAAGGTCAAATGATATTTTAATGAAATATATTACCAGTAAATAATAAAGAAAAAATAGCCAAGAAAATTCATCTTGAAAACAGAATTTAACTGGCAGGTGCAGAATAATGAATAATGTGATGCAGGCGAAAACCATGTGTGCTGGTGCCGCGCTGTCGGATATTACGCCGGTTATGGGCATACAGATTGCTGGTGATATTGGCCGTTATCGGCCGGTGGAAGAAATTCGCGATCCGTTATATGCCCGGGCATTGGTGATTGAAACCGATGGCAAGCGGGTCTGCTGGCTTTCACTGGATATTTTACTTATTTCGCGAAAGTGGACAAATATCATCAAGTGTCAGGCCGCGGAACGTTATGGGTTAGATCCGGATGCAGTTATGGTACACACCGTGCAAAACCATGCGGCGCCATCTGTCGGGCATTTTTTCGTTTTCAATGAAGACGACTGGTCTCTTTTCCCCAAGGAATATCCGTGGTTGCTGGGTGGCGATGACCGCTACAATCCTGTTGTTATAAATGGGGTAATGGATGCTATTGGCAAAGCCATAGCAGACATACAGCCAGTGACTGTTGAAATTGGCCGTGGTGTTGATGGACGTGTTGCTTTTAATCGAAGGTTTATTATGCGCGATGGCACCGGTCGAACACACCCGACCCCATGCGACCCAAACATTCTGTATTGTGAAGGCCCTGTTGACCCGGAAGTGGGGGTTATTACCTTCACCGCAGAAAACGGCCGGGTACTGGCTGCTGTATTGCACCATACCTGCCATCCTGTTCACGGATACCCCGAACGCTGGATATCGGCAGGTTGGCCGACTGCCTGGTGTGATGGCGTTCGCGGCATATTGGGAGACGATTGCGTAACCATGGTCGTTAACGGTTTTTGCGGCAATATACATCAGCGCAACCATTTGGATCCAAATTACGTTGATGATTATAAAGATATGGGACGGAAATTAACAGAAACAGCTTCATCAGTGCTAAAGCAGATGGTACCCATGGATTCACCCATGCTGGATTGGAAAGTACAGTCGCTGCAGATTCCTTTGTGCATGCCGACCGATGAAGAATTAGCAGATGCGCGGAACCTGCTGAAAGAATATCCAGAACCTATGTGGACTGATGAAAGCAGGACTGCGGTAGCATGGGATTGGGTTTATGCTGTCAACAGGATTGATCTTGCTGAAAATGTTAATAGAACACCATTTTTTGATTATCCGATTCAAGTGTTTCGCTTGGGTAATACAGCATTAGTTTCTGTGCCGGGTGAGCCATTCGTAGAAGAACAGCTTCGCATAAAACTTGCTTCTCCAGCGGCTTTCACCTTTACTGCACATATGTCAACTACCTATGTGGGTTATCTGCCTACTCTCGAAGCTTTTCAGCACGGTGGTTACGAAACCCGTACCGGCGCAGGTTCAAAATTAACTACTGAAGCCTTAACGATGGTTGGCGATGCCGTCATCGCAATGCTGAAAAAACTTTTTGTTGTCTGACCATTAATAAGGAGACATCAACCATGATAACACCACGAGAGAACCTGTTGAAAATATTTCGGCATGAGACGCCGGATTGGCTTCCTGTAACAGGACATTGCGATCCATACAACCAGCCCAGTCGTGAAGGCATGGATGCTGAATTAGCGGCTGCACTTGGCGATGTGCATTGGGGAGACACCGCCACTGTTACATTTTCGCGTTATCTCGGTCTGGATATCATGGACTGGTATGGTATGCCGGTGCGTATCTCGCGGCGAAATGTGGTTATAGAATCTGTTTCGGATGGTGATGCTACCACCAATGTATGGCATACTCCGTATGGCGACCTTAGTGAAACTATCAAAATCTGTCGCGATCCTACCGGTGCTGTATCCAGCAACTGGTCTGAACATTTAGTTAAAGGACCGGAAGACCTTCCCGCCTTCGCGTCAATTTTTGAGGACGAAGTTATTGAGGCGGATCCTGATGGTATTGTCAGAGCAAGTGAACGGAGAAAACTTATCGGTGATGATGGCCTGGTACTGGCACCTATGGACGGAACGCCATTGGGACAGATGTTTCGCATTTATTCGGGTGTTGCCGCACTGGCATATCTTTGGGAAGATGCTCCAGATGCCTTGCAATATTGCTTTAAGGTGATGGAATCAAACTATTTGAAACGATTAAAGATTGGTGTCCAATCCGATATTGATGTAATTGTTGGCGTTGATGACACCTCGACAACGGCAATTTCACCGGCTATGTTTGAAGCGTGCAACCTAGCGTTGACTGATGAACGTGCCAATGCCGCACATGCCGCCGGAAAACTCTATTTTCATCACTCCTGCGGATTAATTCGTGATTTACTGCCGTTATACCGGCGCACAAAGATGGATGCCGTTCATGCTTTCACCACACCGCCAGTAGGCAATGTCACCGTCGCTGAAGGCCGCAAGGCATTGGGCAACCGCATCACAATTATCGCCAGTGTTGACCAACTGGCAGGCCCAATGATTGATAGAACGGCGGTGCGCGAGAATATTCAGCAGATGATTAAGGAAGCGGCACCATGGGACCATTTTATTCTGGGTGTAGCGGGGTATCCAAACCGTACAATGGAACAGACAAAATTTGTGGTAGAATGCTGTCGTGAAATTGGTGGCAACAGGAAATGAAATTTAGTTTTCAGTTTTCAGATTTCGGTTTTTAGAATGGATTGTGAAAGTCCAACGTGATAACATTCCCGGTTATGGGAGAATATTATGAATGATACAATTAATTCTCATGCTACTTTAACACCGCGGGTACAACATCTGCGTGATCGTTTAACGGCAAATATTGGCGTTTTGGAAGGTGTTGCTAATAATACATCTTTATCACCGGATTATTTGGGACGTGAGCCGTTTCATGCTGCATGGATGCTACATGAAGGTGATTCCTTTGAAGTCAGGCTTGCCCATGCCCAGGCGGTGTGGCGTGCTTCGGTGCAACCACAACTTTTGCCCGGGCAATTAGTAATTGGCACCCCGCCGCCGCATGTGGTAATAGCCTACCCAACTGGTGTTTTTAGTTGGAATTTCGTTTTGGATACATCTCTGGCGGAGAAGCATCCAGAAACTACTGAGGTGTTTGAATACTGGCAAAACTGGCTGGCTAATCGACCAGGACCGCAATTGCCGGCAGATATGAATAACCCATCTTTGTCGGATGTATTATGGGTAACTGGTATTTGCTGTCATTCTACTCAGGATTATTGGCTGGCATTGTCCGGCGGATTAACTGGTTTACGCGAAAAAGTTAAGCAGGCTCGATTGCTGCACCCGGAATCGAATAATTGGTATAGCGCATTGGAAATTGCCATTGATGGTGTATCGCAATATATCCTTGCGCATGCCAATGCTATAGAGAAAGCCGCTGAAACCGCAGAAAATAATCAAGCAGTAGAATGGCTAAAGATTGCCACTAATTGCCGGCACATAGCAGAAAAAGCGCCAGAAACTTTCCTGCAGGCGGTGCAGTTATTCTACTTCCTATTTACGCTCAATGGTCACGATTCTCCCGGTCGTATGGATCAGTATTTATGGCCGCATTTACAGCGAGATTTAGAATCAGGCAACCTTACAATTGATGAAGCGCAGGAAATAGTTGATTGCCTGTATTTAAAGTTAGCCGAACATATCTGTTATGGCGCCACCCTGGGCGGGCAATTGCCTGAAGGCGGTGATGCCACTAATACCTTAACCTGGCTTTCATTAAACAGCATCCAGCGACTTCGCCTGCTGTCGCCAAGAACGGCATTGCGTTGGCACAAAGATATTCCTGATGAATTATTTCAGGCAACCGTAAACAGTATTGCCAGCGGTGCAACCTATCCAACCTTGGTAAATGATGATGTGGTGGTACCGGCGATGGTCCGCCGTGGGGCAACTGACTCAGATGCGCGGGATTATACTTTTTGTGGGTGCGGTCAGGTTACCCCATCCGGCAGAGCGTATGGCGGCTATGAAGATATTATTCTGAATGCGGCAAAACCTTTAACTTACGCATTGCATAACGGTAAAGATGAACGATCTGGAGATCAAATGGGTCCGCAAACCGGTGCCAATAATTTTTTTAAGACTTTCGAAGAGTTTGAAGAAGCGGTTTGGATACAATGCCAGTATTTATTGAAAATTGGCATTGATGCGACAAATAGTTGGCGGTTATGGGGTGCGAAACATGTTCCGGATTTTTTGCGTTCATTAGTGACTCATTCTTGTGTAGAAAAAGGGCTTGATTGGCGTGCGGGTGGTGCCGATTATCACGAAGGCATGGTTGATGTGGTGGGATTGTCTATCTTGACAGATTCGCTGATGGTGATTAAACAAGTGGTTTTTGAAGAAGAACTACTGACATTATCAGACCTTAGTGATATTCTGGATAGCAATTGGATCGGGTCGGAAGATTGGCGGAATATTTGTCTTAACCGAATACCGAAATTTGGCAATGAAAATGCTGAAGCTGATGCCATGGCAGTGAAATGGTTGGCACGACTAAATGAGTGGTTATTCGAACAGAAAACCGCTTTTGGCGGCCCGTACGGATTGGATATTATCGGTTGGTCTGGTGCGGTTTATTTAGGTGCGGTTACCGGTGCCACCCCGGATGGCCGATGTGCTGGTGATGCCCTGGCCGACAGTGCCGGTCCGGCGCAAGGCCGCGATAAATCAGGAGTTACCGCAATGCTGAATTCCATGTTGAAATTGCCAATGGGTGATGCTCATGGGCCATTGGCGTTAAATCTGCGAGTACCAGCCAATATTATGAATACCCCGGATGCTGTTAAAAAGTTGGCAGCGTTGCTGCGCGGATACATGATACGCGGTGGTCAACAGGTACAGGTGACTGTTGCCGATACCGCGGAAATGCGTGCCGCTCAGAGCAATCCTGCTCAACACCGCGATTTGATAGTCCGTGTCGGCGGTTTTAGTGCTTACTTTGTAGAATTGGAAAAAAGATTCCAGGACGATATGATTAGACGGACAGAACATGGGGTGTAGAACTATTTATTTGTTTTTATAAATAGCAATTTATCTTGCATGAGTTAAGATTAATCAGTACAATTTGTGTATACCGGAATACACAAAAGAACTCACAGGTGGTTTTATGAATAGCAGATTGTTGATACCAGATTATTTTACGCTTTGCCGCAAGTTTGCAGAGCCGCAGGGACAAATGGCGGAATTATTGGCGCGATTTCGAAATCGGTTGAACAGCGATGCTGAATTTCGCCGGGGGAATATATTCCTGCTGGCGCTGCTGGGTGAGGAAGAAGCGGTGGTGGAAGCACGGCAGATTGTATTGGAAACGTCGAAAAGCTTTTTAACACGCGGTGCAGAGGATGGCAGCATTGAACATCATACCTGGTGTGCCGCGCCTACTCCGATGCGCATGGCGGTTTATTATACCTGGCTGGCTCCTTTTGCCAACTGGACAGCGCAAGAATCGGCAGATATTGCCGGCGGTTTGCTGCATTTCTGTTACGAACATCCGGTGAATGTAATGCGAAGCCGTACTCCCGGCGGACATAATCAGGCACATTCGATGGCGCTGACCTGTGCTGTCGTCGGTGCCGCTTTTGCCGATATGCCTGCCGTTGCCGACCGGGCGATTGCGTTAAGAGATTATGGCATGGAAAGCGTATATACCACCATCGGACTGATGGCGCGGGATGGCTACACCATGGAAGGCTCAACCTATCAATCACACGTTGTTTCACCGCTAATTATGTGGACAGCGGCTTTATTGTCGCAATTGCAAGGTCAGGATATTTTAAAACAACACTGGCAGCCGTCCGGGGTGACATTGCTGGATTTGCTGCACATGGAATATTTAATGGTAAGTCCCGGCTTGATGCTGCCGCCATGGGATCATTACGGCTGGCAGCAGCAGGTAAACCTGGCCGCTATTTCTTACTGGGCATTGGTATCCGGGTATGGCGAGGCGCTGCAGCGTGCCGGCGAGGTGTGGGACCGCGAAAATTATATTGCCTGGGGCAGCGATGACCGCATGTGGACGCTGGTCTACTGGCCGGATGGCGATATTATAGAAAAGATAGAAACGCCGCTAAGTGGATGGTCATTACCGCAAACTGGTGCGACAATCGATCATACCGCGACGAAATCGCGGGTTATGCTGGTATGGGATGGATGTGCTGGCAATTTGCAGGGGTTGGGACGGTCGCAAACCGACCCGAACAATCTTATTTATGAAGTAAATGGTGTGCCAATATTTGGCGATGGAATTACCGGGCCAGGTGCGCATGTAACAGATAAAACCATTGAAGAAATAACCGCGCCACTGACAGCAGATGAACGCCGGTTAATATCAGAACAATATGGCAATCTTGAAAATTGGGCAAATGGTGTGCAGTCAGGATTTATCGGCGCGTCAAACGCGGTGATTATTGATGGCGAAGATGCATACTTCCAACGCACCGTGCAATCAGGACATCTGGTGAATGAGTTGCGTCAATCAAAACTGCATTGCGTCACCGGTGAAGCGGTGGATTTGTATCGGCCGCGATATGACATTACCCGCGCGCGCCGCACCGTGGCGGTCAGCGAGTCTGGACTGGTATGGTCGGTTGATGACTATCGCGCAGACAGCACACATGATTTTAGCTGGCGTTTGCACCTGCGTCAGGATGTAAGCTGGGGTGAAAATTGCCTGCAGGTGAATACCCCGGAAGGTGCTGATGTGACAATGGCATGGCTGCCGGGACCTACGGTTTCATTTACCGTTGTTCCGGGTTACCCGGCGCAGAAAATGTCATGGCCGGACGATGGCAGCACCCGTCTTGAACTCGGGACATCCGGGATGATAGCGCAATTCGTCGTTTGCTGGCTGCCAAAGGCAGTTGAGCAATTGAAAGTAGTGCAGATTACCCCGCGAAGCTGGTACGCCAGTTGGGCAGGGGGGGAAGAAACTTTCACTTTGCCGGATGGTGTCGATAATCCGGTAATATCTGCACCGCATACCCCGGAAAGTGTTGATGACCTTGATAACAAACCATTTGCACTGCTGTTTGAAACGTCTGATATTTTGCTGGCAAACCTGCAAAATCCGCACCCTGATGATTGGCGCAGAACATGCACAGCTATGCAGACCCTGATATCACGTGAATCTATTGATGCCTTGCCAATGATTCAAAAATTGCTGGTCGACCCGGCGCAGCGTTACCAGGTACATTCCGTCGCTGCCTGGTGCCTGGGCAGAATGGCATACTTGCCGGCATTGGAAGATTTGCGGGTAATGTCGCATTGTCCGGAAGTTAACACCGCACTGCGCGCTGGATGGGGTGTCGAAAGAATATTGGATAGGCAGAAATAAAATTTCACATCGATTAATAGGATTAATCAGATTTTTTATCTTTTCAATCCTATTAATCGATGTGAATTTATAATTATTTCCTGATTTGTGCTGTCCCCGACAATTTCAAACTTTTGTAGCAGATTTCCGCATTTCAGTGCTATAATATAGTTATGAAAATAAATTGGAAAGAAGTATCAAAGTTTTTGTCCGGCGCATTTATGGTTACCTCTTTCGCAAGCTGGTATTTATCATGGCTTGGTGTTACGGTACCATTTTTAGGAATCTCGTTTACCCCGCATTTTTTATTTTATCGTGGATTCCTTCATTTTGCGTTGTTTCTTGTTACTTTATACTACGGATTTATAAAAAAATAATATTGTACAGAATGCCGTTCCGGCGTTCCGCTCGAATATTATTTCCGTCCCCGTTTTGGCAGGTTGCTCAGGGTCGTCAACGGGTCTGCCGGGGCAACGGTGGGGATGTCCAGCACCTGGCAGGTCATGGCGATTTCTGTGCAATTGGTGAATTTTGGACAGCGCACGCATTCGTTCCAAACTTTTCGCGGCAGATTGGCGCGGTCAACCTCGGTGAATCCTATCGAGCCAAAAAAGTCGGGACGATAGGTAAGGCAATAAACGGATGATATACCCAATTCCCGGGCGTCTTCGATACAAGCTGCAATTAATAAACGTCCGTAACCTTTCCGCTGGCATTGTTCCGCCACCGCCACCGCTTTCACCTCGGCCAGGTTTGCCCAGTCGACATGCAGCGCGGCGGTACCTACCACCTCGTCGCCTTCCAATATAATATGAAAGTCACGGATATTCTCATATAACTCATGCAATGCCCGATGCAGCATGGCGTCGCGCTCAGCAAATTGATTAATCAACCGCTGCATGCCCACCACATCAGTAACCCGCGCCCGTCGTAAAATATAATCACTCATGCAGATATTGTATAAATCGCGGGGGAATAAGTCAAAGAGCGGGAAGAATGATAGTAAATGAATAGCCGGGCTCCCGCCCCTTTCCAAACTGTGACTGTATTTTTTAACCTGATTATCTAATACAGCCACCACAAAAATTCTCGACAAAATTCTTCGACTTCAAACGACTTCATCCGACTTCAAAATACCTAATCCCTAATTCCTAAGAACCTAACCCCTTTTCCACTATTTTAACACGGAAATGGCTACTTTTGCTATATAATTTGACCATTTTTCTACTTTGTCTTCACAAAGGGCTTCTATCATAATTCGCAATTTAGGTTCGGTTCCACTGGCACGTACTAACACGCGCCCTTCACTGCCGAGGTCTTCTTCAGCCAGTGCGACGGCTTCGGCAATCTCGGTTTTGTCCTGCCATCCCTTGACTGATTTGACGGTGATATTCACCAGTTTCTGCGGGAATGTCTCCATTACTTTTGATAATTCAGACATCTTTCTGCCATCTCTTTTCAGCATATTGCACATCATTATCGCTGTCACCAGTCCATCTCCAGTGGTGGCATGTTCGAGGTAAATGACGTGTCCCGACTGTTCACCGCCGATAACAGCACCTAATCTCTGCATCTCTTCCAATACGTAGCGGTCACCAACCTGGGTGCGGATTAATTTGCACCCCATTTTCTCTAACGCGCGTTCCAGTCCAAGGTTGCTCATTACGGTGCCAACCACCATATTTCCGGCAAGTTTGCCCTGACTCAGCAGGTCGCGCGCCGTCATCGCCATGATAAAATCGCCGTCGATGACATTTCCCATTTCGTCGGACATCAGCAATCTGTCCGCGTCGCCGTCAAATGACAAACCGGCATCAGCACCGATTGCCCTGGCGAAATCGCCTACCACCTGCGGGTAGGTTGCACCGCAATTCGTGTTGATATTCAACCCGTTTGGCTGGTCGTTTATCACGATTACCTCGGCGCCTAATTCACGCAGCATTTTGGGTGCCCAATTGCTGGCGGCGCCGTTTGCACAGTCAACTGCCAGTTTTAAACCTTTCAATCCATCCGGCGATAATCCCAACAGGTAGTCCATATACAGTTTTCCAGCATTGATATCGCTGCGGATTCTACCTAATTTTTCGCCCAGTGGATGATCAAGGGTAGAGTTTGACTCCACATACTCTTCGATATTTTCTTCAACTTCATCAGGCAGTTTAAAACCTTTATGGCTGAAGAACTTGATGCCGTTAAACTCAAACGGGTTATGCGAGGCGGAAATAACCACCCCCATGTCAACGTCCAACTGGCGGACAATATAAGCAATGCCGGCAGTGGGAATGACACCAACAGGTATGACATCCGCACCGGCGGAGCAATAACCGGCAATCATGGCGGTCTCTATCATATCGCCGGAAATGCGGGTGTCGCGGCCAATGACAACGGTCGGTCGGTTATCGCCTAAACGACGCAATACAGTAGCCGCCGCCCGTGCCAAACGCAGGGATAACATAACAGTTAAATCTTTATTCGCGACGCCGCGCACGCCATCAGTACCAAATAATTTTCTCATGACTGCTCCTGATTGTTGAGACGCACGGCCGTGCGTCTCAACGTATAAATTTTGACATGATTAACATGATTATCATGATTAATTTATCCTGCCTATCCTGCCCATCCATGTTATTTTATTTATATTTTTTCACATTAATATACTACTGTATCAATTAACAATAATTGTACCAAATAAAACAGCCCGGTGGTTAGCCGGGCTGCGTTAAATGTATTTGGTGCAGAATGATTATTTCTTCATCCAAGACATCATGGCGCGCAGTTTTGAGCCAACTTCTTCGATGACGTGTTCGCTGCGTTTGCGGCGCATTGACAGGAAGTGCGGGCGACCGGCCATATTTTCGAGAATCCAGTTGCTTGCGAAGGTGCCGTCCTGAATATCATTCAGCAGGTTCTTCATGGCAACGCGGGATTCGGCATTGATAACTTTCGGACCAGCAATATAGTCGCCGTATTCAGCGGTGTCGCTGACTACGTAGTCCATCATTGCGATGCCTTTTGCATAAATGATGTCAACGATTAATTTTAATTCGTGCAGACATTCAAAATATGCCATTTCCGGCTGATAACCGGCTTCTACCAGAGTTTCAAAACCAGCGATAACTAATTCGCTAACGCCGCCGCATAATACAGCCTGTTCGCCAAAGAGGTCGGTTTCGGTCTCTTCTTTAAAGGTGGTTTCGATAACGCCGGCACGGGTTCCGCCGATGCCTTTTGCGTATGCTAATGACAACGCTTTAGCGTTGCGGGTAGCATCCTGATAAACAGCGATTAAACAAGGTACGCCACGGCCAGCTTCATATTCGCTTCGTACTAACGTGCCAGGGCTTTTTGGAGCAACCATGAAAACGTCAATGTTTTTCGGCGGGATAATCTGGCTATAGTGGATATTGAAACCGTGTGAGAATATAAGTGCTTTCGCTTCGGTTAATTCCGGCAAAATCTGCTTATAAACCATTGGCTGAACATGGTCCTGTACCAGCATCTGGATGAGCATCGCATCGCGAGCTGCTTCGATAGCAGTCACCGGAACGAAACCATCAGCGACGGCCTGGTCGTAGTTGGTGGTGCCTGGCAATTCAGAAACCACGACTTCTACGCCGCTGTCGCGAAGGTTCAGCGCCTGGCAACGGCCTTGCGCGCCATAACCGATGATTGCAACCTTGCTGCCTTCCAGCAAGTTCAAATCGGCATCAGCATCATAATATACTTTTAACATTTTAAAATCCCCTCCGAGGTCAATGATTTTCCCTGCCGGGAACCACGCTTATTTATCGTTAATTAAGGCATGGAATTGACCACTACGTGATTATGTATATATCTTACTCTTTTTCTACGATATCTTCAAGTTTCCCCAATGAGTTGGCTGCGGCTTCTCGTACATCGTGGTACGGGTCGTCTCCCAGCATCTTCAGAAGGGTGTCAATTGCGCGTTTATCGCCTAATTCTCCGAGGGCAATTGCTACCGAGGTGCGCACCTGGTAATCCATATCTTTATACTGCGACATCAGGGGTATTACCGCGCGCTGGTCGCCAATTTTGCCCAATGCTTCAACCACTGACAGTCGAACTTCGTCAACGTCGTCGCGCAATGACGCAACCAATGAACCGACAGATTTCGGGTCGCGCATTTCGCCCAGGATAGTCGCCGCTTCTTTGCGGACGTATCCCATTTTATCTTTCAGGAATCCGCGCATCATTTCCAAAACGTTTTCTTCATCAACCAGCACAACCATCGCTTTCAGTGCTGCCTGCCTTACTCCCTGGTTCTGGTCGTGAACTACTTTTTTCAATAATTCAACCGCGCGGACATCGCCCAACGCGCCAAGGGCGGTAATTGCCATGGTTTTTACTTCAGGTTCCGGGTCAGTCAGCGCCGACGCGATGGCTTCGAATGCCGCGACTCCCTCTGCAACCGCTGTTTGAATATCGCCGCGAATCACTGCGAATATTGCCCGGTCTTCCGCCGTTTCCGGTGCCCAGCCCAGGTCGCCCAGTAAGCTGGCAACGGTTCGCCTTCCCTTGCCGTGGCACATGCGCATCGCTTTAACTAACAATGGCACCGCATGGTCGCCCATCGACTTGATGGCATCCACCAGTTCTTTCGAATCATCAGTGCTGTTTTCAAACGATGCAACAATGGTGGTAGCGGCGGTTTCGTCGAGTAATGTTATCGCTGCTTTCGCCGCATCCTTCACCATTTGTGATTTATCGCTCAATGCATCTATCAGGCTGTGAATGGCGTTTTCGTCACCGATTGCGCCAAGCGACGTCGCCGCCGCTCCTCTTTCTTTTTCTTCGCTGGTTCGCAATATCAAGCTCAATCGTTCAGACGCGCGGGCATCGCCGATATCACCCAGTGCCTCAATAATTGCGATACGCACATCGGCATTTTCATCATCCATTACCGACAGCAGCATCCCCACGGTATCAGCATCGCCAATTTTACCCATAGCCCGGGCTGCCGCGCTGCGCACATCCGGCACCGCGTCATATAGCGCACCGGTTAATATCTGGGCGGCATTATTATCAGGTATCATCCCCAGTGCCGTTGCCGCGTTGGCGCGCCGTACCGGGTCGACATCAGCCAGGGATGATGACAGCGGTTCGATGGCGTCTTGTCCGAACTTTGCCGCTTCGTCAAATTTTCCCAGCGCGATGTAGCATAAAATTTTGTCGTCTTTTGAATCGGGCATCCATCCGCGCTGTGCCAGTATTCTTGCCGCCGTTGCCCGCATATCTGCCGCCGGGTCGCGCATTAACTCAACTAACGGGTGCAGAGCGCGGACGTCGTTTATCCTGCCCAGCGCCATTGCTATTGATTTGCGCATTTCGTTGTCATTGGTTTTTAACACTGATGACAGCGGAGTGATGGCTTCGATGCCAATCTGCGCGGCGTCGGAGAATTTGCCGACACCAATCAGCGCATACGCCATATCGCGCTGATTGGTGGGGCGCCAATCCATCTTTTGCAATGCTGACACCGCATTTTGCCGCACAGTTGCGTCAGAGTCGGCCAATAGCTCTACAAACGGGGTTATCGAACGTTTATCTTTAATTTGCGATAATATTTCAACAGCGCTGGTGCGCAATCGCGGCGATGTTTCGAACAGTTGCGCCATTACCGGCATTACCGACGCGGAATGTATCTTCACCAATGCCTCGATGGCACTGCGGCGCAATTCGTCATTCTCGCTATCCAGCAGCGGTATCAGGTGCGGCACCGAATCAGCCGCCATAGTAACAGCTGATATTATCGCAGCCTTACGTACATCTATCTCCACATCTTGAAATGCGGATACTATTCCTGGTATGCCGGCGGGGTCTTTTATTTCACCCAAAACTTCAACCACTGTTTTGCGTACAGTGGTGTCTTCATTACCCAATAATTTCACCAGCGGTTCAATCGACCGCGGGTCGCGAAGTTTGCCAAGGCTCTGTACCGCTGCCACCAGCACCCTTGGCGACTCGTCTGCAAGCATCTCAATGATTTCGTCCGTCTTGCCCGATTGCGCCAACTCGCGTATCGCCTCGACACGCTGTACCGGGTTCTTTGATTTTAACTTTTGCATGGTAAACCAGAGCATTAATATTTCCTCTAACGGCCTCAATTATAACATAATCTGTAGCCGGTTTCTATTGTACAAAATTATCCGCAAAACAGCAAAAATCAGTTGAAAGTGGATAGTTAACAGTGGACAGCTATGTTACGCTTAATTATATATTCCACACGAAAGGAATATTTATCAGTCGGGTATGTTGGATCGGTCAGATAATTTGCAATTTGCAATTTCCAATTTGCAATCTCACTTATCCCACGTCTCTTTATCGGTTATTTTATCTACAGCTTCAACATGCCCATCAGCATAAGATGCTACAGCCAGGCTGCTGTGCCGATATTGTACATCGGCAGGGGAATAGTAAGTATTGCTCAATGTCCGCTTTTCACCTGTTACAGTTTCTCCATCAACGGTCATCAACATATATGCCGGGTCGGTAACCTGGCCAAGATATACCCCGGATATTCTGTTATTATAGACGTAACTATTACTATGGTTTTTGTTTTCGTCTGACGGACATTTTACTCTTTCTATATTTACATCATACTTTTGTATGCCTGACCATATTTTCGATGATACCGGCAAAAAAGTTTTATTATCCTGCGCATACATATTTATTAGCATTGCAATCTGCCTCTGGTTGCTCATACATGCTGTTTGTTTTGCCTTGTCCCGCGCTTTGGCAATTACCGGCACGACGATGGCGCCGACAATTGAAATAGTCGCGACAACCGCCATTATTTCCAAAGCAATAATCCCGCGATTTCTAAAGATTTTGTTCATTGGTGTTCTCCTTTAATTATTTTATTTCAGTTGTTTCCAACCTTATCTATCGGGTACAGGCAATTATTCGGTATGCCATTTAAATTTAAAACAGGACTAAATTTTCCGAATAAAAGCCAGTCCCCTTACACAGCCAATCTACCTTTTAATTATTAATAATGCGCTTTTATTTTAACATCCGGCATATTAAGCAGTATTTGACTAATAAAGGGGACTGGCTCGAATATCGTAATTATTGATTTGTTTCTTTTACGAAAAACCGATATTTGCTGTCTGTACCCGGCAGTAATCAAAGATAATCCTTGTTTACTTCTTCCCATGTTTAACTCCCGTCTTTGTTTTTACCTGCTTTCCAACCCCTTTAGTTTAGGCATGTTAATAGAAATGATTATGTATGATGTATACGCGAACCCCATTTAGGGGTGACATGTTAATGAGATAAATATTGATTTATTTTTCAAAATCTGTAATCGCGGTACCATAATCATCAAAAATATATTCAGGTTTGAAATCTATTTTATATTCTTGTAGAAATTCGATATATTCTTCTTTAAAAGATTTCTTTTTATGATGTTCTTCCTGGGTAAGGATATAATTTATTACGCTATCAATTTGAGAAAATCCGACACTAAATGCCCCGAATCCTGGTTGCCATTCAAATTTTCCTAAAACATAGTTATTATCATTCAACCATTTTGATGAATTAGCTTTTACATCGCGAATCAGTTCTGATAAATTACTATCAGGTTTACAACTGATTAAGATATGAATATGATCAGGCATACCATTTATAACCATCATCTTCTGGTTTTTACTGTTGATTATTCCGGTTATATATTTATACAATTCTTCTTTCCATTGTTGAGAAATTAAGTTTTGCCTGCCTTTTACCGCAAAAACAATATGCGTATATAGTTGTGAATAGGTATTTGCCATTCAGATTCTCCTTTTGAATGATAATGTTTTATATTCAGTTTTAACATGTCACCCCGCTGGGGTTTAAATGCTTATGGATGATATTCGATTCTATTAACATTCCACCCCTAAAGGGGTTGGCGGGTATGTTATTTATTACGCCTGGTTTTCTTTTTCATCGTCGCTATCTCCACCGGTTTTTCTTTGTGTTCATCTTAAAATGTTAATATTTATACAATATCTTTCAACTTTCAGCTTTCCAACCCCAGAGGGGTGGCATGTTAATAGAAATGATTATGTATGATGAATACGTGAACCCCTTTAGGGGTGACATGTTAATGGTATAAATATTGATTTTTTTCATATTATAACAGATGCCGTTGGATATTAACCATTAACATTCCACCCCTAAAGGGGTTGGCGGATCTGTCATTTATTACCCCTGGTTTTCTTTTTCACCACAGGTTTCTCCACCACCATTTTCACCGGCAAATCCCATGGTAATTTAGCGGCGGTTTTGCTGATTGATCCAGCATGACCATCGGCAAATGATGCATTTGCGCTATTAGAATGCCGGTACCGTATATCTGCTTGTGAATAATAAATATTGCCATTATATATCGTTTCTCCGTCGACGGTGAGAAATATCGCTGTCGGGTCGACCATTTTACCGACATTAACACCTGATAATTTGTTATTGTACAGATATGCGTTTTGTATTTTTTTTCCAGCAGTTGGACATGTTAAGACATAAGGATCAGCGTTGATATTTACCCAGATATTGTTTGATAGTGGCAATATCTCATAATGGTCTTGCATATACATTTGTATGGCTGCTGCAATTTGTTTTTGATGACCTACACATCCGCCATCGTTACGTGCTTTTTCTCGTGACCGATGTAATAAAGGAAACACCAGTATAGCTAAAATTGAGATGAAAATTATTGCAAAAATGATTTCTAATGTCGATATTCCAAAATATGATTTATTTCTTCTCATTTTTTTACTCCTGTTTTCTTCGCCAACGCCGGTTTTTTAATCGGTATCAGTTTGTCAAAAGATGCTGGTTCAGTAATTTTTAATACACTCTCGGCATGGCCATCAAGGTAGGACGCTATTGCGTAACCGCCGTGACGAAATCTTACATCAGATGGCGTATAATATATATTATTCAGCGTTCGGTTTGCTTCAGTTTTAGTTACGCCATCCACAGTTATGATGGTTGTTTTCATCTGTTTGCTGTCAAAATCGTCTGTTGAACGGCCGGATAAATTATTGTTATAAAGGTATCCATTTTTCAGTTTTCTATCTGCCCGGCAAGTTAAAAAATCTTTGTCGACATTAATATCAGACCAGACTTTTGATGAGTCAGGGAAAACTTCTTCGTGATCCTGGGCATAAAAAAGAACGCACAACGCCATTTGCTTTTGATTACCCAAACAATATGTTGATGCTGATAAAGTGCATCGTGGATGCGTGAATACCGGAAACAAAATAACACCCAGCACCACCAATACGGTGGTGACGATAATTATTTCCAATTTTGTAAAACCGATTTTCATTGTTTCTAACCTTATCTATCGGAGATGAATTTGCTGTTATTTACTATGCTTTCCCTTCTTTTTCACCGCAGGCTTCACCACCGGTTTCTCCACCACCATCTTAACCGGCAAATCCCATGGCAATTTGGCGGTGGTTTTGCTGATTGGCGCAACGTGTCCGTCGACAAATGATGCCATAGCATTATCGGAGTGCCGATATTGCACATCGGATGCTGAATAATAGATATTGCCATTATATATAGTTTCTCCATCAACTGTTGCAAATATCGCTGTGGGGTCATCTATTTTCGTAATATTAACACCGGCAATTTTATTATTATACAGGTAACCAATCGGCAATTTTTTTCCCGCAGTTGGACATATTAATACACCCGGGTCTGTTTTAATATCCGACTATATTGATGTCGTTAATGGTAATAAATCATTATGGTCTTGCGCATACATTTGTAGAGATGCCACGATTTGCCTTTGGTTGCTGGTACATGTGGAATAGCGAGGCTTGTCAGGATGACCCATGCGTCGCAATAAGAAAAGCAAAATATTTCCAATTACAATAATCACAACAATAATCATTATAATTTCTATCAACGATGCTCCTCGATTATTTCTTCTCATGTTTAACTCCCTTCTTTTTCACCACCGGTTTCTCCACCGGCAGATCCCATGGCAACTTGACATCGTTTTTGCTTACATAGCTTACATGACCATCGGCGAATGATGCTATTGCTGTATCGCTATGTCGATAGCATATATTTGTTTGCGAGATATAGATATGTTCATTGTAAATAGTCTCGCCATCAACGGTAACAAATATTTTAGTTGGGTCATCTATTTTATCAATATTTAAAACGGATAATTTATTGTTGTAAAGAAAACCATTTAGCAATGTTTTTGCTTTAGGACATATTAAAACATCTGGGTCTACCTTAACATTTGCCCAAACTGTAGATGACAAAGGAAATATATTACTATGGTCTTGTACATACATTTGTAAGGATGCTTCGATTTGTCGTTGTTGGCTTGAGCAAGATGTATTTCTGCCTCTTCTGGCTTCTCTATAACGTGCTATTACCGGATAAAGAAAGGCTGCGACTATCACGAGTGCCACTATCACCATCATCACTTCAATTACCGTTACCCCATGTTTTCTTCTCATTTTCCACTCCCCTCATCTGGCTGTTTGTCCCAGGATTCTTTTTCGGTTATTTTTTCTATTGCTTCGGCGTGGCCGTCAATAAAGCCGGCGACTGCTTTGCCATCGTGACGATATTGTATATCGTCCGGCGAATAATAGATATTGTTCAGCGTCCTTTTTTTGCCTTTCACCGTTTCGCCGTCTACCGTTACCATTCGCAAAACCATGTTGGTATCGGACAAATTAACACCGGACAGGTTGTTGTTGTACAGGTAGCCATTGCTGTTTTTTGAATCTTCCGGGCATTTCAACACAGCGGACTGAAACTCGGTAATAGACCATACTTCCGCCGATGGCGGCAGGCTATCCGAGTGGTCGTGGCTATACATATTTATGGCAATCATAATCGCTCTCTGGTTGCTCATACATGATGTCGTACCCGCTTTGTGGCGGTCTTTATTAAATATCGGGTACATTATCACCGCTATTATCGACAACGCGACAATAGTTGTTAATAACTCAATGAGAGTTCCACCCAAATTAAGCTGTCTCATTCCTTCTTAACCTTGCTGTTTGATGGATTAATTATACCCACTTTATCCCAGGATTCCGGTTCGGTGACTTTTTTAACATGTTCTACATGGCCATCAAGAAAAGATGCGATAGCAGATGTTGATTTATAATGCCGATACTCGACATCCCATGGTGTATAGTAAATGTCTTCAATTATCCGGTTAGGTCCGATAGTGGTTTTCCCGTCTACCGTCAGCAAGATAGTTGTCGGGTCTGCCGTTTTAAGATATTTATCCATGTTCATACCAGACAAATTGTTGTTGTAAAGATAATTATTGTGAAATTCTTTTTTTGCCGGGCACTTCATCTTTGCAACATCTGCTCCCAAAACAGTCCACACCTTTGATGATAATGGCAAAGTTTCCTCGTGGTCTTGAGCATATATTTGAATTAATGTAGCGATTTGTCTTTGATTGTCCATACAAGTGCCTTCTCTTGCAGGTGGTCCCTTATCTCCATGAGGTAGAGATAAAAATACAAACCCCACTATCACCCCGACAAACATAATAATCATCAAAATTTCAAGAAAAGCCAATCCCCGGCTATGCGATATAGTTCTCATTTCTTCACTCCAGTTTTCTTTTGAATAATCGGTTTATCCCATGATTCCGGTTCGGTGACTTTGTTTATCAGGCTTACATGTCCATCAACATAAGACGCTACTGCCCAATACATATTCTTTTCTTTCTCATAGTGCCGAAACAGCACATCGGCAGGAGTGTAATAAGTATTGTTAAGAGAACGATTTGGACCGATGGTGGTTTTGCCATCAATAGTCACCATCTTTTTTGCATAATTCTTTGTATAATTAGATATTTTGCTGTAATTAACACCAGATAGATTATTATTGTAGAGGTAACCATTAGGATTTTTTTTATCTTGCGGGCAAATTAAAAGAGGTTTATCTATTTGAATAACACCCCAAATAGTTGATGATTCTGGAAATATATCGTCATGGTCCTGGATATACATGGCTAAACCTGCCGCAATTTGTCTTTGATTGCTGAGACAGGTAGGTGGACGTGGTTTTTCTATACCACCATGATGTCCGAAAAATGGGTGTAAAAATATGATTAATAAAGTGATTACAATTATAATACCAAAAACTTCAGCTAATATAATATCAGGATTGACGTGCTTCATTTTTTCACTCCTGTTTTCTTTTCAATTATCGGTTTATCCCAGGATTCCGGTTCGGTGACTTTGTTTACCGATTCAATATGGCCATCAGCGAAAGATGCTATTGCGTAATTTTGATTTTTCACTTTATCAAAATGTCGATATTGCACATCAGTTGGAGAGTAGTAAATATTTTCATATTTCCTGTTTGGTGTAAGGAAATTGTTCCCATCGATAGTTAACATCTTTTTTTCAGGATGAGTGATTTTTTTGATATTAATACCGGATAAATTATTATTAAAAAGATAACCTCTTTTTAATTCTTTTGCATTTGGGCATATTAAAACACCAGATTCCATACAAATACCTGACCATGCTAAAACTGATTCTGGCAGTGTTCCTTCATGGTCTTGTGCATAGATTTGGAAACCTGCTGCGATTTGTCGCTGGTTGGTTGTACAAATCCGATTTGGTGATTGTTCACGGGCAGGCGTTAAAATAGGGTATAAAATAGCTGATATAATTGCTATTGCTACAATAATAACAAGCAGTTCAAGTAATGATATCCCATAACAATATTTTCTTTCCATTATGACTTCTCCTTAATATTCTCTATAATAATACTATTAATCCGAAAATTCAATAGAAAGAGGGGTGCAATTACGAATTACTAATTACGAATTACGAATTTAATTCACATGGATGGGCAGGATGGGAAGGATATGTGTTTTGCTTTGCAAAAAAATCTTGTAAATCATGTTAATCATGTCAAAATAAAATTACGAATTTTAGACCTAATTCGCAATTCTCAATTCTTAACTGTCAATTCCCCCCTCGTTCTTGCCCATTCCATCTCATGCCGGTATAATATCAGCGACAAAGTTGAGGTTTATTATTATGACTACAGTAACCGAATATACCAATGTTTTTGACCGTACCGAGGGTATGTGCGATGTGCGGATGCATTATTGCCCGGGTTGCGCCCATGGTATTGCCCACCGACTGGTGGCAGAGGCGCTCACCGAATTGGGATTGTTGGAGAAGACAGTGGGGGTTTGCCCGGTTGGATGTGCTGTATTTGCGTATGATTACTTCAATTGCGATATGATTCAGGCAAGCCACGGCCGCGCGCCGGCAGTTGCCACCGGGGCAAAACGCTGCAATCCTGACTCTTTTGTATTCACCTATCAAGGCGACGGCGACCTGGCATCCATCGGGATGGCAGAGATTGTCCATGCCGCTGCCCGCAGCGAAAATATTTCTGTGATATTCATTAATAACGCGGTCTATGGCATGACCGGCGGCCAGATGGCTCCTACCACGCTGGCAGGTATGGCCACTACCACCTCGCCGTTGGGACGCGACATTTCCCGCGCCGGATATCCAATAAGAATGAGCGAAATGCTGGCAACCCTCGACGGCGCAACCTATATCTCCCGCCATGCGGTGTCATCGCCAAAATATGTAAACGCGGCGAAAAAAGCTATATTGGAAGCCTTTACCGTACAGGTAGAAAATAAGGGGTTTTCGATGGTAGAGATTTTATCCACCTGCCCGACATGGTGGGGCAAGGCGCCGAAGGAAGCGATGGGCTGGCTGGACGACAAGATGATCGAGCAGTATCCGCTGGGGCAATACGCCGACCGTAGGGATATTCGATAGTAATATTATTACACAGAGCATATCTGGTAGAGACGCACGGCCGTGCGTCTCTACGTTTAACAAAATATGATCAAAAAGACGATTATTGTTAATAGTGCGGAAGAAACCCGGGCGATGGGGAACCGGCTGGCGGTTTTTTCGCGTGCCGGCGATATATTGTGGCTGCATGGCGACCTGGGGGCGGGAAAGACGGAAATGACCAAGGGGATTGCCGTCGGACTGGCTGCGCAGGACGCGGTATCGTCGCCTTCATTCGCGCTGATTCACGAATATACTGGCGGACGACTGCCGCTGTACCACGCCGACCTGTACCGGCTGGATACCATCAGCGCCATCGACCTGGGACTGGAAGATTACCTGGAAGGCGATGGATTGACGGTGGTGGAGTGGGGCGAAAGACTGCCGAAAGATTTTTATGATGACGGGATTGACCTGTATCTGAATAGAGTGGATGACCAGGACAGCCGCGAAATTATCATCGTTCCGCGCGGTGAAAACGCCATCGCGTGGCTGGCCCGGACGGAGTTGTAATGCTGATTTTAACTATTGAAACCTGTACCGATATGAGCACACTGGGACTGGTGAAAAATGGCGCGGTGCTTGCCGCTGCCGAGTTTCCCAGCCGCCACACCCTGGCGAAAGGCATTATCAGCCGGATTGACTGGCTGCTTAACGATGCCGGGTTCAAAAAAAACGACATCGAGGCAATCGCGCTTTCCATCGGCCCGGGGTCATTCACTGGCGTGCGGATTGGCGCCGCCGCCGCAAAGATGCTGGCATGGGGGTTGAATATCCCGCTGGTCGCGGTCAGCACCCTGGAAGCTATTGTTTACCCGTATCACGATTTTAAAACCGCCTTGCTGGCACCGATAATAAATGCCCGCCGCCACCAGGTATACACCGCGCTGTTTCATCATGGCACACGCCTGACCGAGGATAAACTGTTGAGCGCGGACGATTTTCACACGTTAATAGACGAGAATAACGAAGTGGCAGTGGAAACAATCATCATCGGTCTTACAGACGGTTTGCCGGCACCATTCATAACGGAGAATTACGTTGCCGTGCGCGCGTTGGCAACCCCGCATTCGCTGGCCGCCATTGCCGAGAAAAAGATAGCCGCCGGAGAAACCGTCGACCCGATGACAGCAACGCCGATTTATCTGCGCGCCGCCGCGGATAGATGAAATGGCAAATGACAAATGGCAAATGGCAAATTGCAAATTTAAAATTAAAAATGCAAAATTAAAAATTACAGGACTTTCACCTTTTTATGAATATCGTAGGGGCAATCCCTTGTGGTTGCCCGGTATTACTTAAAATCGTTAGGTAAAAAATGCCGGAACCAGAGAAAAAATATCGATTTACCGAGATGACATTGGCTGACTTGCCGCGTATCTATGAAATAGAATGCGCCTGTTTTCCGACACCATGGGATATCGAGTCGTACAAGGGTGAATTGAATAATCCGGCTTCTTTTTACATTGTTGCCCGCGATGGCGACAATCCGGTGGCATTTGGCGGCATCTGGATTATCGAGGGGCACGCCCATATTGTCACCATGGCGACTGACGAAAATCATCGCCGCCAGGGATTGGCGCGGATGATAATAAACAAGTTCATCCACGAATGTAAAAACCGCGATGTGGAAGAGATAACCCTGGAAGTGCGGGTTCACAACGAAGCGGCAAAGAACCTGTACAAATCATTCGGCTTTGTCACCGTCGGCATTCGTCCGAAATATTACCCGGACACCAATGAAGATGCCCTGGTGATGCTGATGCCATTGAGCAAATTATGATTAAATTTTGACATGATTAACATGATTGACATGATTAAAATATTATAAAATAGGTCACTTCGATAGGCTCAGTGACCGGCAAAATTACGGTCACTGAGCTTATCGAAGTGACTTTTTAAGTTAAAGTAAGTCAAATATTATTATGAACGAATTAAAATTTCCGTTATTAGGTTTGGATGTCAGTAAAAGACGCATCGGGGTGGCGATTGCCGAGGGTATCACCGCCGACCCGCTGCCGTTGTTTACCTGGCCGCGCGGAAAAAAAACAGTGGATTTCGAGCGTATCGCCAATTGGGTGCGCAAATATGGAATAGTCGGCGTGGTGGTCGGTTTGCCGGTGAATATGGATGGCACCGTGGGAGATAGCGCGGAGAAGATGGAACAGTTCATTGCTGAATTATCGCAGAAAATAACTGTGCCGATTTACCGGCAGGATGAACGCCAGACCACTTTGGAAGCGCGGGAAATATTGGATTTAAACGAATTGGACGCGGAAGAAACTAAAGAAAAATTAGATGAAATTGCCGCGGTATTGATATTAACGAGGTTTATTAATGAAAAAAGGTAAAATCTGGATAAGTCTATTCATCATAATTATTGTCATTTGCGCGTATAACTTTAAACAGCAGATTTATGTGCCCATCCAACGCGAAAACAAGGTTCTCTACGTCGTAAAACCTGGCGATAATTACCGTAAAATCGCGGTGAAACTGCAGCAGGAAAAGCTGATACATAACAGCACGGTATTTTTGCTTTATGTAAAATTGTCCGGCATTTCCACCCACCTGAAAGCTGGCGAGTATGAAATTACCCCCAAAATGTCAGCGGCGGATATCACTAAACTGCTGGCAAGCGGCAGGACAACCAGCGAAGTGGTGGTGATACCGGAAGGCAAATGGATATTCGAGATTCCCGGCATCATCGGGATAAATTCACCAACCGCGGCGGCTGATTTTGCCGACGAAGTGAAAAATGTGGCAAAGTGGCGTAAAAAAGTAAGTTTCCCCATTGAAGGCGACTCCCTGGAAGGCTATCTTTTTCCTGATACCTACATGATGAATAAAAAGTTCACCAGCGACGAATTGATAACTGCCATGCTGAAGCAATTTGAAAAAAAATGCTATAAAGAATATAAAGACAACCCGCCCGCCGACGGCAGAAGCCTGCACGACGTGGTGACCCTGGCATCCCTGGTCGAAGGCGAAGCGAAACTGCCGGAAGAAAGACCGATAATCGCCGGAGTATATATTAATCGTATGGCGGAAAAACAGCGGTTGGAGTGTGACGCCACGATATTATATGCGCTCAACCAGCGGTTGACCCGGGTAGTGCGCCCTCGCGATTATGATTCATCATACAACACCTACCGCGTATTTGGCCTGCCCAAGGGACCAATCAACAACCCCGGCCTGGCATCATTTGAAGCGGCACTGGCTCCCAAAAAAGTACCATACTTCTTTTACATGGCAAAAGGCGACGGTTCCCACATCTTTTCGGTGACATATAACGAACATTTGAAAGCGATACGGTCGGTACGGGGGAATTGAGTAAAATTCTCAATTCTCAATTAATTTTCCTCTTCACTCTTTAAACTTTACTCTTTTACGTGTATCATTTAACCGTGCGGTATATCGTTTTTATCTTCATATTGCTTTCAATTAGTGCCTTTTCCCAGGTGATGTTTGCTGACGACTTTATGCGCAGCAGTGCGGATGATGGATTGTGGCGGGTTAAAGGTGGGAATTGGGCACTGCAGTCGGCGTGGGACAATGACCCGGCGGGGAATGCCAATAAATTCAAGAGGGCAATCCGGGCGACCAACCCATTCAGTTGGGTGGGAACCGGCAACCCGGGATGGTGTGCCACCGGCAATGCGGATTGGACTGACTACACTCTGACGGTTTCAGCGCGGATCGAGGATAGCGGATATATAGGGTTGTTGTGTGCCATGCCAAATGATAACAGTGGGCATCTGGTGCGTTGGAGCACGGTGGATGCCGGCAACAAGATGGAGCAGGGGAAATTTGATAACGGGAAGTTCACCCAGTCAGTATCATCAAATGGCGGCCTGGTGCCAGGACGATGGTACAAAATAACTTTAAAAATCTCGAAAAAATATATCGCAATTTCTGTAGATGGCGAAATGGTAGAAATGCTGGCGGGTGATTATACCGGCGGTATTGGTTTGTATTGCACCGCTGCCGCGCAGTTTGACGATGTATCCGCCATTGGCGTCGGGATTGATACTGATGAGATTAAAGACCGCGAGATGTTGAATATCGCTGCGCGATTTCACCCGCGGGACGGTGACATGGATGCGGTGTCTGTAGATTGGCTGGCGCCAGATAATGCCGGTGTGCGCAAATTTCGACATATTACCAGCGGTGACGGACATTTTTATACGATTTTAAAACCTGGCAGGATAGATGATGGCTGTGTGAAATATTACCTGCAATACCCGGCAAAACAGGCGGATGTAATTGTTGAAAAAAGCAGCGTGAAGGTTTGGAGCGGCAAGAAATACCATCTCCTTAAAATCGCTAAAATGAACGCTGATGAAGAATATGTGGTTAAAGTTAATTGGCATGGAAGCAAATTAAGGGTGAGTATTGATGGTGAAAAAATCGCCATGATTGATAGTAATTTTTCTTTCTGGCACCAGCCGGCGATATTATACAGTGGTACATTCAAGGCTTTGGACAAGGCAATTTATGTCAGCGAAAATGCCAGCGACGAGTATTTTGATAAATCCCCGACAAATTGGCTGACGGTGGGCAACTGGGAACAAACGACGCGGTGGGCATGTTCGCCGGAATGGTCGTTTCTGGGTGGCTGGGGTCGCGGAACCATTGCGCTATGGAATAAATCGGCATATACCGGCGACCAGATTTTTGAAGCGGTCGCGGGGATAAAAATGGAATACCCCGGCGAAATGCAGTCATACGACGACCGCTACCGCGGGTTGGCAGTGACGATAATGGGGAACCCGATGAATGAGAATGTCGGATATACCGGCATTATCGGCGCGGATGACGCGGACGGCACTCCCAATCGGCGAACTGTGCTGATGCGGCAGGGGAAAATCGTCGCGACCTGCGATTATATGATGCCGTCGCGCGGGGCGGGACACCGGGAATGGTTTAACCTGCGTCTGCAAAAAATCGGAAATATTGTCACTTTCTGGCTGGATAATACACTGTTGATTATTTACAAAGATGCCGCGCCGATTACCTCTGGCGTTCCCGGTTTGTGGGTGAAAAACAATGGTATAGTAGTGGCACGGGCGCGGGTTGATTATGTACAAAAAGCACCTGCAAAGCAACCGCAAATGGCAATCATCGCGCCGGCATTGCCGGAATGGGTGAATACCGGGAAATATGAAATTAATTTAAAACGCTATTCACCTGTCAAGGCAGAATTGGCAATGACTGCCGAAGTGCCGATAGGGGAGAACCCGCCAAAAATAACCGGCGATATTGTTCAATTTAATTTTATAAAAAACGGTTATCACTGGTACAAAATCTGCCTGACTAACGGGAACAATTCGTCTTTCCCAGTTGATATCAACCTTCCGGTGTTCAATCCATCCATGAACCCAATGCGCGACCCGTTGGCGAGTTACCGATTCAACGAAGGCAGCGGCGAAACTGTGAAAGATATTGGCAGAGCTCCGGCGCTTAACCTGAAAAAACCAAAGGATGTCCCCTGTGATTGGAAAAGCGGCAAAGGCTTGCAGTTGCATGGTGATTTACCGGTGATGATGAGCCAGGGAAGCGCGAATAAATTGAAATCGATTGCGGAAAAGAAATCCGCGACTATTTCTGCCTGGGTATCCATCGATACTGTTTACCCGCCGCCATTCCCGATATGGAACAGTTCGATAATATCCTGGGAAACCGCGCAAAAACGCAATTTTGTCCTCGGTTTCGAGGTTGACCGTCCGATATTTTCCACATCTCCGGGCGATATTTCAACTACCTTGCCGGATGCTATAATAACCGAGATGGGCATTCATCCCAGCCTGCACCAGATGGTAATCACCTGGGACGGCACGGTGACCAGTTATTATCTCGACGGCGAACTGTTCAACCAGCGTAAAATAACCTGGCACACCGCTGACTGGGATACCGATGCTCCATTGATATTAGGCGCATCCGCCAACGGAAAATCCCCCTTCCTGGGGCGATATTACCAGGTGGATATTTACGACAAATGCGCCGGTAAAGATGACGTAACAGCGATGTATAACGCGGGACCGGATGGTTAATTACGAATTACGAAATAAATTTACATCGATGGGCAGGATGGGAAGGATATATGTTTTGCTTTGCAAAAATTAATCATGACAATCATGTTAATCATGTCAAAAAATTATGAAAACTGAAAACTGAAAACTACCAAAGGACTTACAAATGCCATTTTGTGCTACATATTTTTTATATTGCCACCCAGAAGAGCTTTCTTCTACTTATCTGGAAGCGATTGATACTCCGGCCGGATATCTGGTCAGCAGCGGTAACGGGATGATTTTTACTGATGCTGTTATTACTGAAACGGCGAATTGGCATCGGCAAACCGAACTTGCCGGCGAGATGGCGGGTGACAGCGGGTTGGCGCTGTCATATTTCGCGGTGGGGAACACCTGGGGAGTCTCGCTGAATTACACCGGCAAACAGCTAAGCACCGCCTACGATTACGATAATCCGAAAATGCAGGAAAAGATAACCGGAACCCTGATAGAGATAGAAACAGAATTGATAAACGCCTTCCCGACTAAAATAGACAGCGACGAGTTGGACGCCATGCTGGGAGGTTTGCTTTCCGGGGTAATCTCGGTTGACGACGTATTTAATTACCTGCTCCTCGCCATCGGCGCATCCCCCGACTGGATACGCTGGTCCTGGTATGAAGCTGTGGCTGAAAATCTTGACATAGACCCCGACCTGGAAGACCGGGTAGCACCGCTGGGGAATGCGGAGATATAGACTAAGTGCCGCAATTCTGCATTATAGATTATTAAATTTAACCACGAAATGGCAACTGTAGAGGCTCTTGCAAAACCTATTTTTTCAAATGTTTAGGTTGCAGGTTTGTGGTAGGCGAAAACCACCCCGACCTTCGGCCACCCCTCCTTGCCAAGGAGGGGAGTTTAAAAAAAGTTTTTGATTATTAGGGTAGGGGGTGGTTGAGTTGATTATATATTTAGTATGGTTTTGCAAGAGCCTGTATAATTCACTGTTTTCGTGCTTTTTCGTGCATTTCGTGGTTATAAAAATGACTGAAAAATCCGAATTGTTACTGATATCAGACATTGTATCTCTTCCCTGAAAAATCTGCTAAAATTACCAGCATATACGACATTTTGAGGATTTTTATGTCATCTGTTTCCAAGAAGATATTGCTGATAATTTTTGTATTTACCGCTTTTTACGCGCATTTGCGGCTGCAGCCATATATCAATCCCGCGGCGGCGCTGCATATCAGTGTTAATCGCAGCGAGGCAAAAGAGATTGCCGCGAAATCTGTCGGCATTAAGGGAAATGCGGATGTACAGTTTGAGGTAGACGAGGACGCGCGAATTTATCTTGAACGCGAAATGGGATTGCAGCGCACTAATTCTGTTGCCCAGCAATACGGCTTCATTTACAACTGGACAGTAATTTATCCTGATGGAACCAACATCTACATCGACCCGGAAGGCCGGTTGAATGGATGTGAGTTTTCTGATAACCGGTCGCCGTCAGTTGCCGACGGTGTTAATAAATATCTTGAAGATAAATTGCAGATAAAGCTGGCGGATTATTCCGTCGCGGCGGCGCCTGTGCAGATGGACAGCCATCGACCGGTGAAATACCAGTGGGAGCGTGACAACGGCAAGACTGGCAATGCCCAGGAAGTTATCACCGCGGTTGTTTGTGATGGCAGCCTGCAAAAATTTCGCCGGTCGCTGCAGGTGCCGGAATATTTCAAGGATATCCAGGGAAATCAGGAACAGATGGGTGACGCGCTGACAATGCTGGCGCAGTCGCTTTTCGCGATACCGTACTTGGCGGCGGCATGGGCAATTATTCTGGCGTGGCGGCGGCGCGAGTTGCGCTGGCGAGTGGCAATATTGCCGGCGGTGCTGGTGACTATAATCGCTATCGTTAACCAGTTGAACATGGTGTTGCTTTTTAACTATGCACGTCCAGACAATATCGAGTTAGCCATAACCCTTGCCACCATAACAGCCCAATCATTTACCAGTACCATGCTGCTGGTGGCGGCGGGCGACTGGCTGTACCGGCAAGCTTTCCCGGATCATCCATCAATGGGGGCATGGTTCCGCCTGGGCGGCATCACCGCGCCGGGTGGCAAGTTAAGGGTTGGCATCGGATATGCGCTATTTGCGTTTCACCTGGGTTATGTGGCGATATTTTATGGCATTGCCCATCGTTTTGGCGGGTGGTCGCCGGCATTGGTGCCGTATAATGATTTGTTCAACAGCCAGACGCCGTGGATTTACGCCTTGCTTGTCGGGGTTCACGCGGCGGTATTCGAGGAGTTTTTATTCCGGGTAGTGGCGATTTCATGGCTGCGCAAGGTGCTGAAAAACGATATTATCGCAGTTGTAATACCGGCGCTGATGTGGGCGTTTGCACACTGCAATTACGCCGCCCAGCCGTTTTATATTCGCGGGGTAGAACTTACCGTGATTGGCATTATTTTCGGCCTTATTTTCCTGCGCTTCGGTCCGCTCCCCACTCTTATCAGCCACGCGGCTTTCAATGCCTTCCTCACCGCGGAGTCATTCCTGTCTGACAAATCAATGCTGCCCAGCTTTTTTATCGTCATATTCTTTATCGCCATCCCGGCATTACTGACGCTGCTGCCGCATAAAAAAGTCGCGAAGATACGCCTGAATAAACAAATCGCCAGCGCCGATGTGCCTGTGCCGGAACCGGAAGAAGTGAATATACCGTACCAAACCCCGCGAAAATTGCTGATTGCATCCGGGGTAATGCTTATAGTGATAGCGATATTGACGGTGGTGAAATACCCGGTTATCAAGGCTGAATTAGCGAAAAATACCAGTAAAAATTATCCAAATAGAACAGAAATTATCCGTATAGCAGAAGATACCGTATCAAAACAAGGTGCTGTGGTCGACGGGTGGACGCAATTTGTCGCGGTATCATCAGAAAAAAGGACGGATGAAAAAGATTATCATGGTTATACTAAAGAAGTATGTGATGGCATTCGGCTGCGTCTGGATAACCCGCCGGAATTATGGGTAGTTGGCTGGATAAAACCTGCCACCGGTGAACGCTGGACGGTGCGGATATTGCCGGATGGCAAGGTGTGGGATGTCAGGTTGAAAACGAAGGACGACGCTGATGGGGCATTCATAACCGCAAAACAAGCGGAAGATATCGCGCTGAATGCGCTGATAAAACTGGGTCTGCCCAAAAAAAACCTGCTGATGCAAAGTATAGAACAGGAGAACCTGCCTAACCGTAATCGATATAAAATCACCTGGTTATATTATAAACAGATAGTGGTGCCGCATTTTGAATCAATAATTCGTACCGAAGTTGATGGCGGAAGGATGAATGGCATAAACCGCGAGTTTTTAGTGCCGGATAATGGCGAAAAGTCAAAACCGCCGATATTATTAATTTCAGCGGGTATTATCTTTATTGTAATGCTGATCATTACCGCACTGCGGGTGAAAAAACTTACCCGTATGGAAGTGCGGATAATGGCATACAGCGGAATATTGCTTTTGGTGTGCTGGTGCGTTAATGTTGCAATGCGCATGCCGCAGCTAATCAATGATATGCCGCCAAATATATCTGTGGTGGCATATAAATTCACCACCTATAGCCAGTTCATCACCGGCGGCATCATGGCAATCGCTCTGCTGCTGTTTGCGCTGTATGCCATATTAGCCGGTCGGCGCAGTGGCGGAGAATCCAATCAAATTACTTTGAAATCATTGCGTGACGCGGTCTGCCTGCTGCCAATTTCCTTGCCAGCCATCGCAATGCTGGTTGTGCCGGTATTTTATTATATGAAATGGAAAGTAGATTATATTGATCCTAATCTATTATTAGGTATGATGCGAATGCCGTCAGATATTCAATCACTTCCAAATGCACCAGTATTAGAGGTGATAAACGCTTTCATTACCACATCGCCGTGGCTGGCAATGATAATTTCTGCATTAATGATTTCGGGAATTTCCTGGGTAATCAGCGAATTGCCGGCGGCATTTGTAAGAGTAACAAGGTTTCCGATATGGGCAATTGTTATTGTGATTGCTGGAATTATTGTATTGTTAATACCGAAAGATGCTATTTATACACAAACATGGTCTATTGATTATGATGCCGTGAAAATTGTCAGCCTGATAGTCGCAATAGTAACTGCCGGATATTTGTTCATCATCCGCATGTCCCGACAAAATATACTCATTATCCCCACCGCGGTTTTTGTGGCGGTAATTTTGCATCAGACTGCGGTAATGTTGCAGTTTTAAAGGTAGACAAAATGGTGTTACACAGAGATGCACAGAGGAGACACAGAGCTACACAGAGCCTTTATTAAAATTCACTCCGTGAATCTTGTGGCTCCTCTGTACATATCTGTGTAACTAATTCAATTTACATACTTCTCCGGGTTCACACTTGTCATTTCCTGAATCTCTTCATGTGAAAATCCGAGTTTTTCTTTCAGGTTTTCTGCGGCTTGCTGCATGGTTACCGCGGCGCCGGCCAGCAAGGTGCTGCCGGGTTGACGCGCTACCTGGTCTTCGCCGACTTCAACTTCCATACGACCAATGCGGTAACGACCGGGGCCAAGGCCGGCGGCGGACATGGCGTCGGTCACAATTATCGCGCGGTCTATTCCAACCAAATCTATGTAGTTGCGCAGTGCGAAAAATGGGATGTGGGCACCATCGGTGATGAATGTGTATTGCAGATAATTGCGCAGCGATAACGCGCGTTGGACGATGTTGTCGTGACGGTGCATGGTGGCGGGGCAACCGTTGCCGAGGTGGGAGAATAGCGACAGACCGGCGTCGCAGGCAGCCTTTAGCTGATCAATCGAGGCGTCGGTATGGCCGGCGGCGACACGGATACCGGCATTAACCAGATAGCGGGTGATGGTACTATTCTCATCGCATTCTGGTGCCAGGGTAATTAATTTCACCAGTCCGTCGCCAGCGTTAATCAACTTCGCGGCATCTTCAATATTAGGAATAACCACTCCGTCTACCGGGTGCGCGCCGACATAGCCATGAATCGGACTGATAAACGGACCTTCGACATGGATGCCGGTTATTATTGACGCGATGAACGAGTCTTCATTGCGCGCGTCAATGATGCGGCGAATACGGCCGCACATATTTGGCAGAAATTCTGTGGTGATAGTTGCAAGGAAAGATGAAACGCCGCCAAGTTTCATGGCTTCGCAGGCACGACGGATGTCCGGGGTTGATACGCCATCTGCGTTAAAATCAACCCCGGCAAAACCATTCACCTGTAAATCGATATAATTCGCCGTCATTAAAGTAAAGACGCCGCTGGTTTGTCGAGGAACAAGGTGCAGTCCGGGTGAGTACGCAATATGGATGCCGGAACCATATTTGTTAATGGACCGCTAACCGCGCCGGCAACCGCTTCTGCTTTACGGTGGTCTGGTACGGTACAGATTATCACTTTTGACATCATAATGCGGCGGATTGACATGGTTATCGCACGGCTTGGCACAGATTCGAAATCAGGGAACCAGCCTTCGCCTAATTGCTGCTGACGGCATTTGTCATCGAGATTAACTACTAAAAACGGCTCATCGGTATCAAAATCCGCCGGCGGGTCATTGAAAGCTATATGGCTATTTTCGCCAATGCCGATGAATGCGATATCGATGGTATGTGCTTTAATTAGTTCGGACAATCGCTTGCATTCCGCTTCCGCGTCTGGCGCGTCGCCTTCAACATAATGAAAAGTAGCCAGCGGTACCGGCAGATGCGATACAAATCGTTTCCACAGGTACCCGCGAAAACTGGCGGGGTGTTCAATAGGTAGTCCGACATATTCATCTAAATGAAATATCGTCACTTTATGCCAGTCTATTCCACCGGCTTTGCAAAGGGTTTCCAGCATTTCAAATTGGGACGCGCCGGTTGCCAGAATAATGGACGCTTTGCCATTTTTCTTCAGCACATCCCGCAGTAATTGTGCACCGTATTCGGCGGCTACCCAGCCATTATCTGGCCGGGTATTGCTGATTTTGATGTTCATATTATTTACCAGTGCGGAATGGTACTGCCGGTAAACCCGCAGCATTGTACAGGTTGCAAATGGGGTTATCTGCCCATGCATATCGGACATTTTTCGGTTTTTTAACTAACGGTGATGATATCACCACGGTGTCTCTTTCGATAACCGCGTCAGCCCAGACGTATTTGCCGTCTTCGCCGGCAATAGCAAAACCCTTTACCGGTTCGCCAAGAGAGGTAAGACCAACAGCATGTTTGAACCAGACGCGTATTTTGCCGTCGCCTATTGCTATATTACCCATTACCGGGCCGGAATATTCGATTTTCTTGCCATAGGTCATGGCTTCTGCGGCCAGCGCCAGCCGGCGGGCAACTTCTTGTTTGTTTGTTGGGTGAATATCATTTGCCATACCGATATCAATCGCCAGTGCCATACCGGTTTTTGGTGTTTCCTGGGATATTATTGCCTGTGCTTCACGCAGTTCTGCCCAGGCTGAATCAGTCGGTTCCGGCTTGATTGCCATAAAGTTTGCCAGTTGAACAATATAAAATCCGAAATTGCCCACGCCAAAACGTGTCCGCCAATCTTTTATCATCGTTGGCAGCAAGGTCTGGTATTGTTTCGCGCGACCAACATTCGCCTCACCCTGGTACCAGATAGCACCTTTTACCGGGAATGGTACGATAGGGGCAATCATGCCGTTATACAGTGCAGTAGGCGCATTCGGGTTGTTCTTTGACAACTGCAAAGGGAATGCGGCAGTATTTTTCAGGTCTACACTGACGCGATATTTCCAATCACCGACAAGACTGATTTTGTTGGTTGAGTCGTTGCTGTTAATTGTTAAGTCGCCGGGTTGGCCATAGATTCCGCCTCCGCCCCCAGTATCTAAAACGCGAACGGTAATTATGTTGATGCCTTCTTTCAATATTTTTGCCGGAACTTTATACTTGCGCGCTTCGTTCCACACGTCAATACCGCCAACTTTTTCGCCGTTTACCCAGGTTACATCGCGGTCATCGATTGGCCCTAATGAAAGCATATAATCTTTTGCCGCGTCTTTTGCGGTAAGTTTGAACTCTTTCTTGAACCATACCACTCCGTCGAATCCCGGCATACCCTTGTCTTCCCACAATCCCGGCAATGCCATTGTTAACCATTCTTTATCGGCAGTTGCGGTATCCCACTTTGCGGCAGAACCCGGGTCATTCTTCACCCACCAGTCATCGACTCTTTTATTGTAATCGTCTTTCCCTATTTTCATATTTTCAATCGCAATATTCTGATTTTTAATTGCGGATGCAAATTCGGGCATGGTACTCAGTGCTTCTGAACTGGTCCATGCTTCCGCCACAGTACCGCCCCAATATGTGCCGATTAAGCCAATGGGTATTTTCTGGTCTTCCTGAATATTTTTGCCAAAGAGATAGCCGACAGCAGAAAAACCACCCCAACCGCCGGAAGAGATACTTTTTGGAGTGCAAACCTGCCATGAGCTATTAGTTATCTGTTGCGGCTCGAATTGTATAGATTTCGGCACCGTGAAGAAACGAATATTTTCATTGTCAGCCTTCGCTACATCCTGCGGTGCTTTTATTGCTCCTATACCCATTTCCATATTCGATTGCCCGCTGCAAATCCAAACATCGCCAACCATCACGTTAAAAAATATTGCTTTGTTTTTGCTGCTGGTAACCTTTACCGGGGCAGCAGACGCGGTGTTGCCGGTTAATTCCGCAACCATCGGTGGAGATTCTATACGCATTACATAAGGGCCGCCAGCCTTGAACGGACCGATTTTTGCCAGCCATTTTCCGGCGGCATCGGCACGCACAAGGTCGTTGCTGCCATACATATTTACTTTCACCAGTTCGCCTGGAGTTGTCCAACCCCAAACCGGTACTTTTACATCGCGCTGTATTACCATATCATTAGAAAATATGTGATGCACAAACGGCATATCCTGCCCATAAGCTGCCAACAGCATGATTACTGCCAGCAAAATCAAATAAATTCTTCGCATTGTTCTCCCCTTTGCAAAATAACCGCATAAATAGTAACAAATTAAATAGATAAAAAGAAGGGATTATGCGTGAAATTATTATTTATTACAAGATACACTGAGAAGACACAAGATTCACAGAGTGAAATAATAACCTCTGTGCGACTCAGTGTCTCCTTGTGAATATCTGTGTACCAATAAAATTTGACAACCACCACAACTTTTTTGTATTATATGCGAAATGGCGCATGTACAAATTGAAAAGACAATACAGATTCACCAGGCACTGTCAGACGCTACGCGTGTTCGCATAATGCGGCTGCTGCTGGAACGCGAGTTGTGCGTGTGCGAGATTGTGGATGCGCTGGAAGAGCCGCAATATAAAATATCGCGGCATTTAGCAGTGTTGAAAAATGCAGGTTTGGTAAATGATTGGCGCGAAGGGCAGTGGATGCATTATGATATCGCGCCGGATTTGACTGAATCATGGCGTATTGCGCTAAACGCGATGCGACTGGTTTGGGATGAAAGTGTAGAAGTGAAAACCGCTTTGGCGCGATTGCAGCAGCGGTCTACTCGTCCGCCGGGTGGTGCAGCATCCTGTGGCGGGTAATTTTATTTAGGTCATTATATGTGTTAGTGTGCATATATGCATAATCGAAATAAGGGGAATTATGTCTGAAAATATCGTTAAAAAATTATCATGGTTAGACCGTTATTTGCCAATATGGATATTCCTGGCGATGGGCATCGGCGTTGCCTTGGGACGAGTTTTCCCTGGTATCGGGCCTGCTCTTGATACGGTAAAAGTTGCTAATGTATCGCTGCCGATTGCTATTGGGTTAATCTGGATGATGTATCCGGTGCTGGCGAAAGTAAAATACGAATCACTGCATAAATTTGCCGGACATGGCAAATTATTCACCATTTCAATTGTATTTAACTGGGTAGTTGGTCCTATCCTGATGTTTGCGCTGGCATGGTTGTTCTTACCGGATATGCCTGAGTATCGAACTGGTTTGATATTAGTAGGTCTGGCTCGCTGTATCGCCATGGTACTGGTGTGGAATATGCTGGCAAAAGGCAGCAGCGAAGTTGCCGCGATTCTGGTGGCATTAAACTCAGTATTTCAAATATTCATGTATTCATTCCTCGGTTACCTTTTTCTGGCGGTTATACCGCGCTGGTTTGGCGGTGAGTCGATGGCAGTGCATATTTCAATGTGGCAAATAGCGAAAAGTGTGCTGATATTTTTAGGCATTCCATTACTGGCAGGTTTTCTCACTCGTACTATTTTGGTAAAACAACGCGGAGCAGACTGGTATGACAATGTATTAATGCCAAAACTCGGACCAACCGCGTTAATTGGGTTGTTATATACCATTGTGCTGATGTTTTCCATGCAAGGCGACAAAATAGTCGGCTTGCCGATGGATGTAGTGCGCATTTCATTGCCGTTAATAGTATATTTCATATTGATGTGGGGTATCGCGTTTATTGTAACACGTGGAATGGGGTATAAATATGAAGACGCTGCATCGGTAGCTTTCACCGCAGCCGGCAATAATTTTGAGTTGGCGATTGCTGTCGCTGTAGGTATATTCGGTATCGCGTCCGGTCAAGCTTTAGCGGCAGTAGTAGGTCCGCTCATCGAAGTGCCAGCGTTAATCGGCTTGGTCTATGTATCCCTGTGGGCAAAACGCAAGTTTTTCCCAGCGGAATAATTTTTTAACATGATTATCATGATGAAAATATATAATTAAAAAAATCTTGTAAATCATGTTAATTATGTCAAAAATAAAGTGAGGTTAAAAATTATGCAGGTGATGTTTGTATGTGTTCATAATGCTGGCCGCAGCCAGATGGCGGAAGCATTTTTTAATGTGATATCGCCGGCGGGGTGGCATGCTATTTCAACCGGAACGCAACCGACTGAGCGGGTTAATCCTATCGTTGTAGAGGCGATGCGGGAAATCGGAATAGATATGACTGGTTATACCCCAAAACTGGCATCACCGGAGTTAGTCACCGCGTCCGACCGCATCATCACTATGGGTTGCGGGGTGCAGGAAAGCTGTCCGCTGTATTTGGGAATGAAGATTGATGAAGACTGGGGATTGTCTGATCCTGCCGGGCAGGGGATTGAAGCTGTACGACCAATCAGAGATGAAGTTAAAAGCCGGGTGATGGATTTTATTGAAAAAATAAAATAGGATTATTTTAAGTAAATACCAATAAATAGCACATTAAACTATTGACAACCGGTTTAACAAAGTATAATATTTTTGCATATAGTAAACCCATATTATTAGCCTGTGTTCATATCTATGAAGGAGAAATCATTATGTCAACAAAACCACGTTCAAAAGGTTTTACCCTTATCGAGTTGCTGGTCGTAATAGCCATAATTGCAATCTTAGCCGCTATACTATTCCCGGTGTTTGCCCGTGCCCGCGAAAAAGCACGCCAAACCACCTGCACCAGTAATCAGCGACAGATTACTGCGTCTGTGCAGATGTATGCCCAGGACCATGAAGAAACTTTGCCGGGCACAACGACTGTTTGGAATGATATCAAGGTTGATAGCGGTGTATTAGTATGTCCCACTGCCGGAAGAAGTCTTCCAGTCGGTTATGGTTATCATGATGCATTGGTTGATGATAACACCGGCACAGGAATGGGATTGGGTACTTTTGATGATCCCACATCCATGATAGTTACAGCAGACATGCCCAGTAATGGCAAAGACCGTGTATTGCGGTTAGATACCGATGTGGATTATCGTCATAGCGGCAGTGCAGTTGCTTCATACCTTGATGGCCATGTCGGGGTCAGTAAAACACTGCAGATAACCTGGGTTACACCAGATACAGATTTGATGGCTGATTTAAATCTATTGGCTATCGGAACTATTCCTGTAGGAGTAACCGGTGTTTGGACTCGTGTAGGGGCTGACACACGCAATGTTGCTAATACTACAGACATTTCTAAAATGAGTCTGGTTGCAGGAAATACAAATAAAGGAATTGAAATTTGGCAGAAAAGCAATCAGAACGGTGATCCAAGTAATAGTTTGAGCATATCCCGGCCATTATTAGTTCCTGCAGGTATCAACGCCTGGGCATTAAGCGGATATTTATATTGTAAAAATATTGGACAAAAATATGTTCCTGTAGATATGATTGTTTCAGTAGCAGATAGCAGTAACAATGTTATTAGTACTCTCAATATAGTTTCAGGTGGAACTGGTTCTTTAAATCACCTGACTTTAAATGGAGTTGACCTTTTAACACCGGCTTTGTTTTATAATGCACCACAACCGACATTTATGACAAAATATACACCGTTTACAATTATTCTTCAGCAGTCATCTACTGTACAACAAATGGTACTGACACAAAGTACCAGTATGACAATTTCAATGAATGGTACTACTAAAGCAGCACTCCCAACTGGCAATCCGATGGTACCTGCAAAACTCACTGTATCTGCAGCAAATCATGGTAATGCAAATATGACTATTCAATTTGATGTTAGCAATCTAATGTTTGGCTATCGTAAACCGTAATTAATAACTTTGAAAATATTTAACTAAAAACGATTATGGCGCGAAAGAAGTATAAAACCTTCCTTTGCGCTATTATTATCTTTTGCAAGATATTGAAATCCGGCTAAAAAAAGATTGGATTTGTTGTTTCATAATAACCAGAACATTTTGTATGATTTCACAGTCTAATTATTAAACCTGTATAGGAGAATATTAATGTTTAATCGATTATCATTTTTTGTTTTTGTCGTCTTGTTTGTGTTGAATACTCAACCGGTATTAGCCGACCCAGCAACTTCGATTAATGATGGCAAGGGACAAGTGGTTGCACAGGAAACTGTAAATTCTGTTTATACCAATAAATTGACAACGGTTTTGCCATCGAAAGAAAATAGTGCCAAACGGCTGGCTCATATTACAAAATTAAAACAAGTCGGTTTATCCCCGGAAGGATTAATGCAAGTCAAGCAGGATATGGCTGTATTTGATAAAGAATTAATAACCGTTTGGGCACATAGTATTAAATTTGCCGATGGTCGGATTTTTGCACGGAAAATTGAACCAATTTTGATTAATGACGAACATTTGGTAAATTTATTTCCAAAGATTTATTTTTATAGCTTGCAGCTTCCGGGTTACTTTGGTGGTGCTGCGCCATCAGAAATGATTCTGCGTAATTTTGAAGTTCCGGCTCCATTGCAGCGCAGTAATATTATTGCTGTAAACAATGATGCAACTATATGGCTGATGACAGACCAGGCATCTCGCCAGCAGTTTTTCCAATCATTCTCGCCACTGGTTAAATCAGATGCTGCCGCACGCACTTGTGCTGCTGGCTGGCTGCGGCTTTCCCAAGAGTTCGTTTGGCAGTTCAATGAAAATCCCCCGTTTAATATTGTTGAAAAAGATTTTATAGTAAAAGAACTGCATGATAATAATATGAAGATGGAAGTCACCGGAAAAGCAGTGGTAGACCCCAAGAGTAATACAAAAGGCGATATTACCGCAATCCTGCTTTTTACAAATGAAGGCAAAATGAAATCAGTTACTGAAACTCAAAATATAGATTTTGGTTTAGTTCCTTTACCTCCAAGTGCTGCCCCCGGCGGTCCGGGCGGCAGGCCAATGCCGGAATAAGATATCACCATAAAAATCTCATTTTCTGTTATAATGACATCGGAAAATGGTGTTGAGGAGATTATTATGCCAGCACAGCAATTACGCGGGGCGGCTATCGCCAAAGAAATTAATGAGACATTGACGGCAGAGATTAATCTGCTGATTGAGCGCGGGATAACCCCCAGTCTGGTTAGCATACAGGCTGGTGTGGACGAGTCATCGCGCATATATCGCGAACAGCAGGCAAAGAAAGCGGCGGCAATTGGTATTACTTACCAGATGGTAGATTTTGATGATAGCTGTACCGAAAACGATGTGGCAGATGCCATTGCGAAATTAAACATGGATCCAAATGTTCATGGAATAATATTGCAGACTCCGCTGCCCAAAGGGATGAACCTGGATGCGATGCAGAACCTGATAGACCCGCTGAAAGATGTTGATGGGGTAACGGCAGTTAACCTGGGTGCGGTAATGACCGGCAGACCGGGGTTATATCCGTCAACGGCATTAAGCGCATTTGAATTGGTGAAGGCTTCCGGTGTTTCATTGAAAGGCAAGGAAGCGGTCATCATCGGCCGCAGTGCCATTGTCAGCAAGCCGGTAGCGATGATGCTGGTTAATGAACGCGCCACCATCACCATGTGCCACACCGGAACTCAAGCGGCGGGATTGCTGGAATACCATGTCAACCGTGCGGAGATATTAGTAGTAGCTACCGGACAGCCGGCGCTGATACCCGGCGAATGGGTGCGTGAAGGCGCAGTGGTGATAGATGTCGGCATCAATTATCTGAATGATAAAATAGTCGGCGATGTGGTGTATGAACCGGCAGCAGAACGTGCGGCATTCATAACTCCCGTTCCCGGCGGCGTTGGCCCGCTGACGGTGACTATGTTGATGTCAAACACAGTGAAGGCTGCAAAGATGCAGGCTGGAATTGCGTAAATGATACCAGTGGTGGTAATTGTCGGCCCTACCGGGTCGGGCAAGAGCGATACTTCAGTTGAATTGGCATTGCGGGTCGGCGGTGAGATAGTCAGCGCTGACTCGATGCAGATATATCGCGGTATGGATATCGCCACCGCGAAACCGACTATGGCAGAACGCCTGGGAGTACCGCATTACCTGTTTGATGTGGCGAATCCTGACGACGATTTTACAGTTACCGATTACGTGGAACTGGCGGACGCGGCAATTGCAGATATCCACCGGCGCGGCAAGGTACCCATCATTGTAGGTGGAACCGGCTTTTATATACATTCTCTCATCGACCGCTATACATTCCCGCCACGAAGCGACAATTACGATTTTCGCGACGAGATGAAAGTTGTAGTGGATACTGAAGGGAATGAGGCTTTGCATGACAGGCTGCGCGCGGTAGACCCCGAGTCGGCGGCAAGACTGCATTCAAATGATACATTTAGGGTAATCCGCGCCTTAGAGGTGTATCATCTTACCGGCAACCCGCTTTCTTCATACAATCAAAAAGATAACGCCAACCAGATATATATACCACAATTTTTTGGCCTGAAAATGGATAAAGATTTATTGTATAATCGTTTGGAAAAGAGGGTATACTCTATGTTGGCAGCGGGTTTATTCATGGAAGCCCGTCGAATGCATGCCGCTGGATATTCCCATGATTTAACATCGATGAAAGGCATTGCGTACCGGCAATTTTGCAGTTATTTTCGCGGTGAATATTCATTTCAGACGGCTGTAGAGTTAATAATTCGCGACACCCGGCGATACGCGAAAAGACAGTTTACCTGGTTTAATCCTGACGAAAGAATAAACTGGATAGATATTATCAATTGCGGCGGGACAGAAAATGCTGCGATTGAAATTTACACAAAAATGATGAATTTAGCTTGATTTATGTAAATAATCAGTATATATCATATTATTTTGGTATTTATTGCAAATTAATCCGGTTTGTTTATTGACGAATCGCTATATCTCATGATTTAATTGTAAAGTATTATTTATTCACCAGTTGAAAGTTTTTTGTAATACGGTCGAATAGGTATTTTTTATATGGTGAGTTCTCAACGGTCGGAAACACCTGGTTACCGACGATTTTTACCAGCTATAATATTAATGGTTACTGATGCTATCGCAATATGCGCAGCATTGTTAATTTCATTTATGTTAAGATTCGAAGGGAACCAGCTAAACAGTCAACTTCAACAATATTTTATTCCTGTAAATTACACCTCTCTTATAATTACTCTGGTTGCAATAATTGCCACTTTTAATTTATTCCGTTTATATCGCTACGCCTGGCGTTTTGCCAGTTTGGACATGCTGGGCAGTATCGTACTTGCAAATGTCATTGGCACTTTCGAATTATTCTTAATTCAAGCTATTTTTACCCATCCTACTTATCCCAGAAGCATTTATTTTATTTTCGCAGTTATCAGCATCGTATTCATAGGCGCGGAACGCATCTTTTTGCGATTGATGAATATCTGGCAGGCGAAAAACTTCAGCTTAATCACGTCGCTCATATCATCTTCCGGTCAGAAAAGAGTAGTCATTTTAGGCGGTGGTTCCGAAGGAGCCAGACTGCTTAATGCTCTCCGTGAAGATATTCATATTCCATATCGTATAATCGGTTTTCTTGATGACTTGCCGCACCGCAAAGGCCTGTATATTCGTGGCGTTCGCGTATTAGGCCCGCTGAATAACCTGTACAAGTTATTGGAAGAAGAACTCATTGACGAAGTATTCATCGTACTTTCAAATACAAATTCTCCACAGATACGCGATCTGGTAATGGCATGTCGCCGCCGGAAAGTTCCGGTGATGATAATCCCGGCGATTACTGACGTATTGAATCGCAAGGTAAAAGCGCGGTTAGAAGAAATATCTGTTGAAGACCTGCTGCGCCGACCGCCGGTGCAGACGAATATGAAATCCATCGGTAATTTTATTAATAATAAACGTGTGCTGATTACCGGTGCCGGCGGCTCTATCGGGTCAGAAATCTGCCGTCAAATTATTTCAAACAACCCGTCGCAAATCATTTTGCTGGGCCATGGTGAAAATTCTATTCATCTCATTTATCATGAATTAATACATAATTATCCCGCGATGGCAAACCGCATCAGCCAGGTTATTTGCAGCGTAACTGATACCGTGCGCGTTAACCAGGTTTTTCGTCAGTTTAAACCACAAATTGTTTATCACGCCGCCGCCCACAAACATGTGCCTATTATGGAAGCAAATGTCGTTGAAGCGGTACATAATAACGTTTTCGGCACCGATAATATCGCCACCGCTTGCGGAAGATACGAAGTTGAGGCGATGCTGCTGATCAGCACTGACAAAGCTGTTAACCCGACCAGTATCATGGGTGCTACAAAATGGCTATGTGAAGAGGTTTTGCGCTCATTGTCAGTCGTTTATCCAAAAACTCAATTCATCACTGTACGGTTCGGCAATGTATTGGGCAGCCGCGGCAGCGTAATTCCGTTATTCCGCGAGCAAATTCGCCGGGGCGGACCAGTTACCGTGACTCATCCCGAAATGACCAGATATTTCATGACTATTCCAGAAGCGGTGCAATTAGTACTGCAGGCAAGTGCCATTGGTAATTCCGGCGAATTATTCCTGCTGGATATGGGACAACCGGTGAAAATTATCGACCTTGCCCGCGATATGATAAAACTTTCCGGATTTGAACCGGATATTGATATTGCTATTGTTTTCACAGGTTTGCGTCCAGGTGAGAAAATATTCGAAGAATTAACATATTCAGATGCAGTAGTGGAAACCGCCGCATGCGACAGACTGTTTATAGTCAGAAGAAAACAGTTCTTCTCGCCGCTGGAACTGCGCTCAATTATCAACGATTTCGCTGATTTGGTAGAAGGCGGCGATAATCGCGGTGTAATATCAACATTAGAACGAGTAGTTCCGGCATTCATCAACCGTTATGAAATGCAGAATACTTACAAATTAAAACCCAACGAAATAGATAATGTTGAGTCCCCACTTAATTAAACCGCAGATTAGAATGATTTGGTATGATTTTAATGATTACTGTTTGCGTTGCTTCAGCAGGTTTTATTTATCAGTCAGATTGGTCTGATCGGACGGATCCGTCAGATTTGTGAAGACTTTTAATTTCTGCATTATTTTCCATCCTGCCCATCCATGTTAATTACTCTCTCGGTGTATCTCTGTGCCTTCTCTGTGTAATTCTCCATTGTTTTTAACAGGAAAACTGTCATTTTGCCAGAAATATAAAATTGCTATGATTAAAACTAAAATTGTTTGTACCCTTGGTCCGGCTTGCGCCACTGCTGCTGTATTGACGGAGATGATAAATGCCGGGATGCGGGTGGCGCGGGTGAATTGCTCTCATGGTTCGATGGAAGAACACGCCGCCAGCCTGCAGTTAGTTCGCGATGTATCCAAAGAAACTGGGATTCCGATTGCCGTGTTATTCGATTTGTGCGGGCCAAAAGTACGTATCGGTGCGATGGATAAACCGCTGAATCTCACCACCGGACAGGAATTTACCCTCACCACCCGCGAAGTACTGGAAGAAAACGAAGCTCCACTGGGAATGGCAGAGATTGCAAAACATGTGTATCCCGGTGCGCGGATAGTATTTGACGACGGTGCCTTGGAGGCGGAAGTGTTGGAAAATACCGATACCGACATTCGCTGCAAAGCGTTGAACGCCGCTCCGCTGGGCAGTAAAAAAGGTATTAACCTGCCGGGTATTTCCCTGCCGATACCGGCGTTGACCGATAAAGATATCGAAGATGCCCGCCAGGCGTTGACGCTGGGCGCGGATTGGATAGCCATGTCATTCGTTCGTGATGCCAAGGATATTGAACCACTTCACGCGCTGATGGTGGAAGTCGGCATCACTCGTCCGGTAATCGCCAAGATAGAGAAACACGAAGCAATCACTAATCTCGACGCCATCGTTGCTGCTTATGATGGTGTCATGGTGGCGCGCGGCGACCTGGGGGTAGAGGTATCGCTGGAAGGTATACCGGAACTGCAGAAAACCATCATCAACACCGCCAATGCCGCTGGCAAGCCGGTAATCACCGCCACCCAGATGCTGGACAGCATGATTCGCAACCCGCGACCGACACGTGCCGAGGTTACCGACGTCGCTAATGCGATTTTTGACGGCACTGACGCGGTAATGCTTTCCGGCGAGACATCCGTTGGCCTGTATCCGGCGGAGACGGTGCAAACCATGGCACGCATCGCTCAAAGCGCGGAAGACGGCATGGAAGATTTCTGCAACTGCAATTTCATTGCACCGCGATATGACGAACCCATCGGTGCTCTTGCCGTCGCCGCAGTGCAAATGGCGGACCATCTGAATGCCCCGGCAATCATCACCGCCACCAGCGGCGGCGGAACTGCATTACTTGTATCAAAATCACGCCCTGAACAGATGATAGTAGCCGTCACCGATGTGCCGGAAACCCTCACCCGCATGCCCCTGTATCGCGGCGTAATCCCCCTGCTGGTATCCGACGAACTAACCCGCGAAGAAATGCTCGAACGCGCCGTGCGCCACGCCCTTAAATTGAAATTACTGAAAGACGGTGACGTGGTAGTAGCAGTGTCAGTAAACGCCCAACCCCTCGGCGTAATAACCCGCGCCAGCAACATATTGCGCATAGCGCATGTTGTACAGAAAATGTAAAACAGACGGCCCGCCTGTTTAAATAAAGAACCATACCGGCAGTTGCATCAACCGCCAGTATTTTATAGCCCGGAGCGCCGGCTTCCAGCCGGCGCGTGAATTTTTCTCATTAATCTGCAAACTCCCCGTAAAATCACCTTTACTCGCCACTGATTATTTGTATAATTACGCAGAGGTGTTTCACATGACTGAGTTGTTGATTGGGGTTATTGGCGTTGGTGGACGGGGCGCGCTGGCGGCAAATGCTCACAATGTTTTCCCCGGCGTTCGGTTGGCGGGGGGAGCGGATATTGTTGATGAATACCTGGAAGATTTTGGGAAATTGTATGATTGTTTTACTACCAATGATTATCGCGAGTTATTGAAACGGCCGGAGATTGGCGCGGTTTTTGTAACTACGCCGGATTATTTGCACGAGGAACATGCTGTCGCGGCATTGCAGGCGGGCAAAGCGGTTTACCTGGAAAAACCGATGGCTATCACTATTGAGGGTTGCGACCGCATTTTGCGAACCGCCATGGAAACCGGCAGCAAGCTGTATGTCGGTCATAATATGCGTCATTTTTCTATCATACAAAAGATGAAAGAGATTATCGACAGCGGCGCGATAGGCGATGTAAAGGCGGCATGGTGCCGGCATTTCATATCGTATGGCGGCGATGCATATTTCAAGGATTGGCACGCCGACCGCCGCAATACCACCGGACTGCTGTTGCAAAAAGCGGCGCATGACATCGACGTTATCCACTGGCTGGTCGGCAGCCATACCACCCGGGTGGCGGCAATGGGAAAATTGTCGCTGTACGGCGAAAATACCAACCGGCTGAAACTGGGTGATTTCATTCCCCACGCGCAATTTAACGCAAACAACTGGCCGCCGGAAGACCAGACCGGGTTATATCCGATAATTGATATCGAGGATATCAATT
>Ga0194052_1000119_pt1 | contig 55192 bp, 31 predicted proteins | sample SepL226m_MetaG_FD_160117 | JGI IMG/M metagenome (GOLD analysis project Ga0194052, IMG submission 160117) | Anoxic zone freshwater microbial communities from boreal shield lake in IISD Experimental Lakes Area, Ontario, Canada - Sep2016-L227-6m | ecosystem: Environmental > Aquatic > Freshwater >...
TTCCAAGATATAACCACCGTCGCACTTCTTGAACATCAACCCGCTTTTATCACCAATTAATGTAGTGACACCATGAAAATCCATGCCATAGCGCAAGTCCAGGGTAGGCTGTGCTTTGTCAGTGAAATACCACATGGTGCAATGCACGATAGCTTCGCTGTTTATTTTATCAGCAGGAATCGGGTTTTTCATGGCAGCATCGGTAATCAGCCGAAATTGCAATCCGTCACCTGCCCAACCGCGGAAGGGGTCAACTGTTGGGTCGACACGGTTAATCATTGGGCTGGCATCGACATATTTTACCACCAGTAAAAGTCCGTTGGCATCATAAGCGGTGGCTACTTTGCAGGAGAAGAATTCCTTTAAATCCGGGTCGGCATACATATCTATGAACGTTTCCGGTTTCCAATCAGATATGTCGCCATCGACAGTGATTTTTCCATCTTTGGCTGCATCTTGAACCGGGTATGCATTTAGATGCGTGTGTTTATACTTGGGTATTTCCGCTCCTGCACCAATAGCAAGCAGCAGGAAAATTACCAGCAACCCGAAAATTAGAAATGAATTGTGAAACATTAACCTTCTCCCCTTTATAGAAATGCGTTATCGCAATCTTACCTTAACTACGCGCTGATTGCCAGCATCGTATACTGCACCGCGTCCACCAGAAATGCTGACTAATGTTGGTGAATCGAATAATCCGGCATCACCACCGGCAATATCAGTGAATCCAAGTTGAGCGGCGAATTTTGGTGCTTCAGTTGGATTTGTACTTATAGTAAATGATAACACCCGCTGTCGTTTGCTGTCAGATAACAGTAGATATCCACTATCTGCGGCGATGTATAATGTATCGCCAAAATTATCTTTTCCGATGCTGTTCAATGTCCATGTCGGTGTGAGTTGCCCATCTTTTTCCACTGTGAATGCCATCACTGAATTGCCTATGGATATTAGCAATGATGTACCCAAAGATGTAATTGAGTTTAAATTTCCCGCTGGCAAGTTGTTTGTCATTGGAGTAAATTGACATGGTTCAGCAGTTGTTGCTCGTATCAGCTTGTTATTGCGTGAATCAACAGCAAAAATATAAGGTGAAACCTGAGTGGCTGCGATGAGTCTCCCATCATATGTTCCTGTTTTCACTGTTTCAGCATGATTTGCTCTATCGGTGAATGGTTCCGGTTTCATTTTTAATAGAGTTATACCAGTTTGTTTTGGTTTGTATTCAAGCGAAAAATACCCGGGATTAATACCATAAGATATGATATTACCTTGTTCATCATTGAATCCCTGGCAAGTTGGACCGGGATATTCCGCGCGAACTGGTGGCGCAGCAGGATCATTATTTGCAAAGTCAAACCATAGCATTCCGGTGCTGTTGTCATTGCCGACACCGATGTATCCTTGCCGGGTGATACCCAGGCAATACGAATATGGTATTGAACCAAAACGTCGCTTCAATACAAGTTTATCTTCAACTAACGCAGCATGGTATAAAGCATCAGTTGATTTTATATAAAAATCGCCGTTCGGTGCATCAGCTATTTGAGTTACACGGAAAAGTGCGTTATTCCATTGCGATACAACACCGGGAGCAGATTTCATGTCACGAGTAAAAGTGCCGACAAATCCATAATGTCCGGCATCCCATATTCTATCTTTTGTCAGTATTACTGATCCGGTATAGCCAGTTGGTACAGCACCCATTGATGGTAATGCTACTGGTGTGAAATCTGGCAACGGTACACCTTTTATACTAACTTTATAGACTTTATTTCCTCCACCGCGATAAAAGTTTCCTGTTTCATCCATGCTTATTCTTCCGCCGTTTACCGGATCAAGAAACATCGTTTGTAATGTACCGTCATTTAAAACTTCCTGTACCAGATATCCTAATATTTTATACCCGTCTGCCGGTGAATATTTCATTTGTGAATATCCAACATAAAGATGAGTGCTGTCAGCACTTGCTGTCAGTGCAACATCACGACTATACCATGGATATGACCATGTGGTTAATTTACTACGGGGAACCAGCACTTCAGGCAAGGCGTCTGGATTGCATTTTATTCTACAGATATTTGGTTGCACCAGTATCCATGGTGGCATCAAGTGATTAAAGTTTCCTTCATAATTAATGGGAATTCCAGCAATGAAATAGAGATAGCCGTGGGAAAAAGCAAAAGTAGCACCACCAAGCATCCATTTATCTGGAACTTTTGTTTCCCATAATCGTTTGCCGCCGGTATTCATTACTATTATTCTATCGCCGCCGCTGGTGTAAATTCGTCCTTTGGTGTCAACCACCACGCCGCCACCGCTTCGTCCAAGAATGCCTCGTACAATAGACCATGCTTCACCACCCCCACCGCTATTACCAACAACGCCGACCCACTCTAATGATGAATCTGCCGCATTGATAGCAGATGAGAGCATTACCATTAAGAAAATAGTAATGATTTGCGATAGTGATGAAAAACGTACCATAATTTATTCTCCAAGTACCTGTTTCAATACGGGAAGAACTGTCTTTGCCATTCGGTAAAAACCCAGATCGTTGGGATGACATCCATCTACAGTACAAGCGTCACGATTGTCTGTTCCAAACAGGGTTTCACCATCAATAAAGTATACATTTGTATCGCCTTTATTTATTGCGTTCTGCCAGGTTTGGAGAACGATATCTCGTCGTTTACGGCAATCGTCATTTTGGTAAAAATCACATTTTGTCAGCATTATTATTGGCAAGTTTGGTTGTTTATCCCGGATAATATGGAAAAAAGGTTCGTGGGTAGCTTGCAGATGATCAATATTTGGCGCGTTATGATCGTAATCAAGTATAAACGCAGACATCTCTAAGCTGGCGATAGTATGCGCTATTGCCGTTTCACCACGCGCGCTGCCACTGAAGCCAAGGTTTATCAATGGTGCGTCAACCCATCTTGTCAGCATATTAGTGTAGGCATTTCCGGTTCTTGATGCACATCCGCCTTGTGTGATTGATGAACCATAAATAGCCACAGGATTTTTTATTGTGAAAGGTGTAGGCGATACAATTGCACATCCTGGATTAAATCCGATTTCTACAGAATTTACACCACTGTAAAGAGGCATGTATAAAGACCAATCGCGCATTTCATCATTAGATAATCCGTCTGCCAGTATTATTTCTATCTTTTTTTCACCGATACCTGGACTTATAGAATTATAGAATTTTTTGTCATTGCTGATGCCAATATATAGATCGAATCCAGCACTGCCGTTGCGCGGCATTTTATTCATATCACCTGGTTCATGCAATTCTGCACGAATTGCAATAGTAGCTGCATTTGTACGAAATCGAATCATTCCGCCAGAGGTATTATATGCAAGGTATCGCACCCCGTCATTTGTTTCCGGTAAAATAGCCTCTGGCAATCGGCATAATTTGTGTTCTTCATGGTACCATGCAAACCCGCTGAGTTCGAATGGTGCCAGCAGCGCATCAGCAAAGACTAATTCTTTCCCGCCGATTTCAGCTTTTTTAAAATTTACATCAATTTCTTCAATTTTCTTGCTCATAATATTTCAAACCTTTTATTACTTCTCTGGAATCACCGGTGCGTCAACGCCGATATAAATAGAATTTAAGTGGCCATCCACTATATTGTGGGGAATCAGCATCACTTTATGCTTGCCAGCAGGAAGGATGATATCACCGCTTACCTGCACAACAACTTCTTCAACAACTGATTTTGGTTTCATACCGGCCGATGACGATGCCAATTCAAGTTTTACTTCACGGTCGCGGGTGATTACATCAGAAATTGTTCCAGCATCTTTACCATCTATCTGGATAGTGAATTGTATCGGACGGCGTTCTTTCGGTACAACTTTTTCACGCAGGTTTATAATATCTTCCCACTGTGCCTGCCAGCAAGGTTGACGGTCGCTGTAACGGAAAAGACCATCTGCGGTAATATGAACTTTCCCTTCCTGTGCGATATCCAACGGAAGCATCACTGCATCAGAGAATCGCATATCCGGTACCAGGAATGACGCGGTGTCGGAATCAATATATCCTTCAGGCATACGTAATTGAATTACATATTGTTTCGGCTCAAATTTAGCCGGTGCTGGATAATAAGTTTTTTCTGATGGTTTTGGGAAAGCTACTTCTTCAACTGGTAAGGGTTTCGCATCAGTAAAGGTAAGGGTTAACGGTTTCGGTTTTATAGTTGTAGTTAATCCTTTAGCAGATAATCTGCCGGATTTTGATTGTTCCGGTTGACCGCCTATATAATATTCGCGGAAAAGTGTCGCTTTTGCATTCTGAATTTGTGGTGTAAGTTTGTCTTCCGGCAGTTTATCCAATGCGCGAATGCCAGCCATTATGCCATCCATATCTGCTGCCTGAATTACTAAAGCAGGAATTTTTGCGCCGAATGCCCAATGGACTCCCTGCACTACAGCACGTCCGCTGCCAGGGAAAGCTGCGGTTACTTTTGGCCATAATATTCCGGTATTATCTAACGATTCTGCCATCGGGTTATCGCTTACAGCTTTGCCTTTGTCATCTTTTAATCCGGCAATGTCGAGTAAGATAATTGGTTGATAGAATCTGTATCCGCTTAATCCGCTGTCCCAGTCGTTTCCGTTAAGAGTTTCCCGTTTGATTTTACCTATTGCCTGACCGTTTTCCGCCTTGCTATTTTCTGTTACCTGCGCTGGTGATAGCGAGTATCCAATAGTATAAGTGTTCATTTCCGGTTTAAGTCGTATATCAACTGTTACGCCGCGGGTTTCAAGGATTTTCTTCAGTTCTTCCGCTGTTTTCTGGTAAGTGCTGCTTTGCGGCGAGTCGAAAATTGGTACTACAACGGTTGAGCCTTTTGACAGCATACTTTCGATTAATCCACGTTCGCGGACGATTACGGTATCGATCATTGGTGTCATTAACACTGGTGTTTTTGCGGATTCAACTGTTACCGGCAATGATGTTAACGTACCATTAAGTTGAGATCTGACAGCAACTGTCCATTTTCCTGCCGGTGCATTTATTGGCAGCGGAATAGAAATATTGAAAGTTCCTTTGTCAGTGGTTGCACGATAAAATTCCTGGTATATGGTGCCGTCAGGATGAATTATTGAAAGATTGAATGGCAAAACAGCATTGAGCTTTTTCTTGCCTGCGTCGATAAACTCTACCTGAATCGATAATGTTTCTCCGGTCGATACTTTTTGTGTGGCAGACAACGCTGTCGCAGCAATTCCTCGCGGCAATATTGCGTATACCCGCGCGGTTGTCTGGGTAAGGTCGCAGATTAATGGCTTTACAGTACCTAAAGATTGTTCTTCAGTACAATCATAGATGACGGCGTTTGCTGATAACGATTTAGCCGGCAGCAAAGTCTCTTTTATCTGGTACCAGTCAGCCTGATTTTTAATGTGCGAATCATTGGTTGCAATTAGATATTTTGCGTCTGTACCGCCATCGATCTGTAATATTGATGCTTTCGCTCCTGTGCCTTTGTATGATGTGAAGCAGGCATGGCCAGTGTCGCCAAGTGCTGATGAAAAAGCTTTTGCCAATTCTGGATGCCAGCGTTCATATAATATAGTATCATTGTCGCCGTTCACCATGTTAGGCGCACCCCAGCTATGCGGTTTGCCAGCCTGACTGAACGGGAAACTATAACTGATTTTCGATGCACCCGGGAATGAGACTGATGTAGAACCATCAATGAGTAATTTCCCGCCTTGTTTAATATATGAAGCAATTCCCGCGTTAACCGATGTCGGCAATGGCATGGTTTGTCCGATTATTATTAAAGCTTTTACATCTGTTACCTGGTTTGCCTGCAATTCTTCTTCGGTGACAAATCGTGGTGTATAGCCAAGTCTGGTTAATGCGGTGAGAGCTTTAAATGCTGCTGTCCCATAACCCATGGCAACATATTGACGACCATATTGAGTTTTGCTGAACAAGATGCCGACGCCATGGTTTGTATGGCCATTAACTGACAGAGACGAGAAACGATCAAGGAAATCGCGGGCACTGATAACATCCATCTCGCCAGATTTCCCCTTGATATTCTCCCAGTTTGTTGCTCTGTTCATACCGCCAAGCAAGTTGCTGAATCCCTCGCAGGCAAAGCCATTGCCGGTACCGCCAAATGCCAATCCCTGTGCAGTGGTACGCATCATTTTCCCGGGCAAATCACTTAATCCATGTGCCGAAGCCATAGCGTTGCTGACCCAGGTAGGTTTGTTGCCACGGTTCATTTCCAACAATGCGGTTACAAACAGCGACTGATTAAGATAGTCAGGCCCGCCAACCTGGTCATTCCAGGTTGACTGGTATTGCAAATCCAGTGGGGAGTATGCTTCCGGGAAATATTGTCCCTGCAATGTCGGGCAGTGGTCAACCTGAACGCTGCTGGTATTTTTTATACTGGGATCTACTGAACGCAGATTTTTACTGAATGCGCTGTAACCTTCTTTATATAATCCCATCAGGTATGACGACCAGGCATCCAGACGTTTTTCAAATGCTATGCGGTCTGTATCTGACATCGGTTTAGAATATTTTGCAATTTCTTCCAACCAACGAAGGGTTGGCAAGTCAATTGCCGGGGCGAATTCTGGTCGTCCAATTGATGTCAGGTATGAAATATATTCGGCACCGGTGACTGGTTTCATGCCGGTACGGCGGGTGAACTCTTCCAGTTTAACTTTATTATCATTGGCAATGTAGTCGCGCAGGTTTTGCGTCTGGTTGCCCCATCCCCAGTAAGTGAGCAGGCCTAACCTGCCATTTACAGCATATCCAGTGGTATCCCATCCATAACAGAAACCGCCAAAGTTTGGATATCGTCCATTTGCCTGGGCAGTAAGAATCATACGTTGGCTCATGCCGTTAATTTCTGCCGGATTGTTGCCGACCGGGAAGAAACTGGTGGGACGCGTATCGGGGTTAACCATAGTTATCGCACCGCTGCGTGCCATGACATCTAATGAACCAATGCGTCCTGCATCGCTGGCACCTAATGAAAATGCGGCGGTTAAACCGGATTCTTTGAATATTTTATCTATGCTGTCCCAATGTGCTTTCGTCTTTGCGGCGGCTTTCACCGGGTCTTTACGTTCTTCATTTGTATATTCCGGGTCGCGCGGCATACATTCATCCTGGGTGGAACCTGCCGATTTGCGTAGCGGGCTGGTTAATGTCATGCGGTCAAATGCTGTAGTGCCGTTGATTAGCAACTGGTAATCACCTGGTGCAAGACTGGCAGTATTAAGCCATAAGATATTATTTTTTCCTGCATACAGCAATATTTTACCATCACTATTTACCGCTTCGAGCCGGATATCACTGTTTGGAGCGATGCCGCTTATGGCAAGCGGCACTATTTCACCTATGAAATACGCGGTGCGTTCCATAGGAAAAATTGCCACAGGCGCTGGTGTTTGCGCCGGTGCAACAACTGTCTGGGCAATTCCTGTCAAAGAAATACCCATAGCAAATGCGGTTAATACCACATAACGAAACCAGAATGATTCAAATTGTGTATGCATTATACTCCCCTTTAATTATTCTAAAATATAAGGTGTTCCCTGGTTAATTTTAACGGTAACGCAACCGTTGATGATATCTATTTTTTGCGGATTTTCTCTGCCGTCTGCTGTTAACTGATACAAAGTTGCAGATTTTAGATGTGTCCAGTCTACCGGCAATTTCCAGGTGCGCTCGCAGCCATCTTTACTGTAGAAATATATCTTTTTCTCACCACTCCAGGTATCCGGCCACATTCGGTCGTACCCTATGCCAAAGATGATGTCACCATTCCATGCCATGAATCCTTCACGATCCCATTTTGCCATGGTCCCATCGCTCCATGACGCATGAATACAGCCTTTTCGCAAGGTTAATCGATGACTGCCGGCTGTCAGTCTTATTTTTACAGCTAAATCACCGGCATATTCATTTACTATTGTAGCTGGAAATTCGAGTTCCTGAATAAAATTATCGTCAATCCATAATTCTGCGGTACCACCAGATGGTGAGTAATAGCGGATAATTAATGAATAATCGCCATCTTTCAGCACCGTTGCTTCCACAGTATTTGAGGCGCTCATGGATTCATCAAGTCCGTCCACTACCTGTCCGCAGGATAACCATGGCTGGTCGGTAATTTTTGCGGTTCCGGTATTAATGCCATTTTTTGCCAGCATTTCTGAAACAAAGTTATTAGTTCTATCGTGAATGGTATAGCTTTCTATTTTCACCCGACCGCGGTGTTCATCTTCACGTGTGGTATTTGCTCCACCCGGCAACCGGTAATTACCTTTGCCAATGTGGTACAATTCCTGAATTACTGTGAGATAAAAGCCTTCAACTACCTGTGACTGAACTCGCCATTCTTCCAAAGGCTGGTATGGCGTTTGCGGAAGGTTATCTGCACTGATTTTTGTCATCAATGCTCCGCCATTCGCGGCGATTTCATATTTCATATTATTATTCAGCAGTTTTTCGCTTAAATCCAATGAATACGCACCCTGGTTGCCGTATACATGCATAGGCTCTTCGCCGCGCCGGTTGGAGTTTCCCTGGCAATAACCGGATTGGATACGGCTGTAATCGTTCAGGGATAATCCGCCGTGATTCCAGTTATACATGGTCCAGTCACCGGGACCTTCGCCGCCGGGTTCAGTGCCTTTTGAACGCAGGTAATTTAATATCTTTTCGCGACCTTCAAACTGCGTAGCTGCACTGCCGCCCAATTCGCCATCCGGGTAACCAACGTTGCAATTATTTCCGGCCAATGATAAAACATCAACATATAAAATCGGTGGCGGGTAGGGGAGATGGTTATAAAATCCATCAATTATTTCCTGTGCCAATCCCGAATCCCAAAGATTTTTGTAATTTACGATTGCGAATATATCTGATGGATTTCCTGCTTCGACATAAGGCATGGTAGCTGTTTCTGTCGGGATAGAATAAGGAATGTAGGCTTCACCCTCGTAAGGTCCGCCGCAATTCAATACTTTGCGGGTATAGTAACATTTATTCTCGCGCATTCTTTCAAAGAATTCACGCATTTCCGGGTAATAGGCAAGTCCGACATTTACATCAGTAATATTAGTGTGAAAGGATATAAATGAATTGCAGTTATCGCGCATGTCAACCATGAAATCGGCAAGTTTTTGCCAGTCGTTATTAACACGAAAAGTAGCGCGATTCCAGTAAGGCCATGAACCGTCCCAATTGCAAATGCCGGTATCACAACCTATGAAACCACTGGTAATTACATTGGAAATCACAGTTTTATCCAGCAGGTTATTCACTGATTTTATGGCTCGCGCGCATTCTTCCTGGGCATTTTCTTTTTCAGGAAGGCATAATCGCCAGATGAAATAAGTTGACCATTTTGGTGCTTTGTTTGGCATGTGTTTCCTTTACTTATTTAATTTTATCACCGTAAAACCATACTTCGGCAAGCCCAACCGCTACTAACGGTGTATCCCATGGGTAATCGTAAATGTTGCGGATAATAAATTTTACATAACGTGTTCTGGCTTTTATGGGAATATCGTTGCCGATATATGTTTTAGTATTAGTTGCTCTTGGGAAGACAACAGTACCCCAGAATTGCAGATTATCAGGTAAATTTTCAGATATATAGATATCAACTGTTTTTGCACCTACCGATTTGTCTCCGCCAAACGCGCGTTCATCGTTATAGTTCCATACATGCATGTTTTTCAAGTCATAGATTGAGCCAAGGTCAAATGTCATGGTAGGATTTTTTTCTTTATACGGTTGCCTGGTATACCATTGGTTTTGTAATAATAAATCATGCTGTACCGGTACTGTATCCATATTTAATCCGCTGCCATCTACAATTTTCTTTATATCATCTGTTGCATCTGGCGATGTGACGGTAACACCCTGTATAGGTTTGTAATTGCTATTGTAAATTGATATCGATCCCGTTGCCTTACTATCTATAAGATAGTAATGACTAACTTGAACTGATACCGATACAGTAGTTGGCATTGTTGGTATTTTCTCTGGTAAAGGCGTTATTTGCAAGTCTACTGATGATTGATTTTCTGCAAATGCAACATATCTTGGCAAAGGTTTATAATCAATTCCTGCTTGTGCATTTCCACTAACAATCAAGGTTGCTTTCACAGGTTTTGTAATATTGCCATTTCGGGTTATTTTAATTAATCCCGGTACTATTGCTGTTTTACTCCTGTCTGTTTGTGGCGAAATTGTTTCTATGGCAATCAATGGCATTTTTGCCGCGTCAAATTTGTCATCTTCCATGTATAAATATTCAGTTGGTATGTGCTCGATTTGCTGGCTTGTTCCTTCCCATACCAGATGAAAATCTTCTTTGGATTTAGGCAATTTATGTTCTATAACAATTTTAATCCTCTTGCCGGCTTCTAACATCAATGGTTCAGTAAAGAACTTAGACCCATTAGAGTTCCAACCCTCAACCATTAATTTACCGCCTATCCACATTCTTACATATTTACCATAAATACCGAGTTCGGTAAGTCCAGAATATTTTGCTTCTAAAAAACCGCTCCAGCGGACAGAACCTGGGGTTGCGTCGCGAGGGGTAATTTCGGTTTTTTCAATATCAGGTGTCGGTTGTGTTAAGATTGTCATTGGATGTTTCACATCATACCACAAACGTTTTGAAACTGCTTCATCTTCAGGTACAATTAATTCTTTACCGCTTAAATCTGCAGACATGAAATATTGTGTTTTTAACCCGCTGCCTTTTGCTAATGCGGGGGTAGGGGTGGTACCTGTTATCTCAATAGTTCCATTTTGCCTGCTGAATTGGTTCCAACCGGTTATTCGGTAAACCGGACAGTTGTTCCAGCCAGAACCATAGAACAGAACATCACCGTTTGTTGATTTAACAAGTGAACCGCCTTCCAGCATGTCATATTGAAAAGGTGATTGCGCATTAAATCCACGGTCATTCGGATCAGTTGACCACCATGTGTATACACTGGCAGGTAAGCCGTCGTCAGCATGTCGGTCAAAAATACTACCGGCATACAAACCGTCTTCTGTCCAGAATATTACTGGCTGTACTACCTTATCGCATACACCGATTGTTCCATTAACTATTCCTGCAATTCGGCAGGGATATTGTAATTGTCCAGGCAAGTTGTTTTGTTTCGCGGCATGGTATCCTGATTGCCAAAGCAGGTTTTTATCTTTATCGTATTTGCTTATGGCATTGCTATCAGTCTGGTTTGCTGGCCAGGCAAACCCGTGTGCAGCACCATAAGTGCCATCCGCAGCATATCCGTCACCTTTTCCGCCATACTGGATAACATAAATATTACCGTCATTATCTCCACACAGTGCTGGTGAACTTGTGTATGGTGTAACCGGTCCTTCTTCAAACTTTGACCAATCCCAGATCGGGGCACCTGCAGCAGTATATCCCTGAGTGGGGAATTTTAGCCAGGCAGCTTTGTTTTTAGTATCCCATCCGCGCATCAGGAATATATTTAAATCTTGGTCCATCCATAATGAGCCACCCATATGTTCAACACTCTGGTTATACAAGCGAAATTCATCGGCCTGGAATTCATTGTCTCCATTAAGGTCGGTCCAGGCAAAACCGCGATGTCTGGCGCGACTACCGCTATCTTTCGGATTTTCACCTAACTTAGTTATTGCGTCCAGCCATTGTGTCGGTAATTTTTCAATAGGTGTTTTGCTCCATCCCCAGCGGTCATCTGCGATGAGCAATGATAATATTGATACCGGACGCAGGCATTTTCCTGCTTCATCAACTTTCATCAATAGTCCTGAATGTGCTCCAGAATAGATATATGTGTCGATGGGCCCATTTTTGTTTGCTGCGCGCCGCATTACCCAGTGCGGTACAGCCATTTTATATCGTCCAACCAGGGTTGAAGGCGTATTCCCACCCCATTTATAACAAGCGTGCGGGTACCATGTTTTATTTGCCGGATTTATTTCGCATTGCATTATCCATCCCCATTGCGAATCTATCCAGACATATTTGGGGTCAACCGGGTCAGGGGCGGGGAAGGTGTAAAATTGTTGTCCACCGAACCATTCGGCTAATACTTTACCGTCTTTATCAAAATGGGCAGTACGTCGAGGCGCACTTTCATATTCAGAAATTACAAAACCGCCTTTACCATCTCCGGCAATATCGCTGACATTTAGAAAATTAGCCGGTTCATAAAGTCCTTCTTCGCGGCCACCAGCTTTTCCATAAGTCTTTATTAATTTAAAATCAGCATCATATTGTTTAACTTGTTGGCAGGCACCGCCATCAGCTATGAAGATATTATCGTTTACGTGATCAATAGCTATACGACTGGCTGAGGTTAAGCCATTGATTTTTTCTATGGGAGTTTTATCGTTTCTGGTAACAGAAAATAGTGATGTTTCATGAAGAATAAGTAATCGGCCATCTTTAGTCAACGCGATATCGCGTAAACCGTTATCAATTGTTAAAGAATCGATAATTGTGTAATTGTCTGGATTTACCCATGCAATATGACCGTTATGTGATGCTGAAACTAATTGGTCATTGAATGAATCAACAAGTTCTGGTTTGACAGGTTTATCAACCGTTCCGATATTAAGGCTTACAGTTCTCTGTCTTTCACCTGTCATGGCATCAAGGAGATACAGGTTATTTTTTTTAGTATTGCCATTCTGCGATTGAAAATAGAGTTTTTTTCCATCAACAGATATATCTGAACCACCATCCCAACCTTCTAAAGTAGGTGATACCCATTGATAATCGCCATTTATTGATATTTTAGCGTTTTGGGGAGAACCTTCGGAAGATGCGGATGTCAGATATAGGAAACCATTTTCACAAGAAATTGAAGCTATCCCGCCGTGTTGGCCGGGCCATGCTTTTTCTTTGTAGCTGGTACCTACAGAAAAAAGATATTCTGATTTCATTCCCTGTGAGGTAAGCAGTTTCCAGGTATATTTACCGGCAGCAGTCGGTTTTCCAGCAGAGTCTAAACCGTCCCATGAAATAATTTGTTTACCGACGTCCTGTTGGTCTGCATTCAGCAATGTGCGTACCTGATGGTTTTGCGAGTCATAGATTGCCAGTGAAACTCGTCCGGCTTTTGGCAAAACATAACTGATATCAACACAATATACTGTAAAAGTAAAGGCGAAGAGACAAAATATCATAATATATTTTGATATAGAAATAGATTCATTAAAACATGATTTCATAATTCTCCTGCCTTTTTATAGATATTTTATAATATTAACAAATTGGGGAACGTTTTAATTAATATCCGTTCCCCTATTAATATTTAAAGATTATTCAACCAGTGCTGTGCCCCATTCTGCAGGTTCTAATCGACTTTCATTTGGAATGTCATTGGTGACATTGGCACTGAAGCCGTTGTTCATCCAGTAGGCGCGGGCAGCACATTGGGTACCCATGTCGTTGCCAAAAAGGTATCCCAAATCCATTTTTATAGTTTTCCCCGGTAATGGCTTCCAGTTAATTGCAGTTAACGGTAAAGTAACTGTAGCAGTAAATCCGTTGGTTCCTTTTCTGTAATCAAGTGTGAAAGTATTGATTACTTCAATTGAATCAAATGATTCTGTGCCGGTGGGTGATTTAAGTATAATCGGCTCTCCCTTGAAATCAGCGACTTTAGGTCGATAAAGTACAGCATACGGCTTATTTGCCTGGCGGGTTATTAATACCCGCAGGTCGCCTACAGCAGGTTTTTTACGTTTTTCGTCAGCATTCGGGTCGGTAGCTATTTGAATATCAAGACAGTTACCGCTATGGAATAGATATTTCAGTTCGGTCTCTGCATTAATTAGCTGATTAGGTGATGTAATATCAAATTTAATGTAAAGATTATTGTCATCATAAGCTGCTCGTGCTTCAAAACTGCGATTATTATCCACTGCTTTCGATACTGGTTCTGCCATATCTAATGCGGTACGACCACGAACGATAGTCAGTTTTTTACTGCGGGCGATAGATGCATTGTATTCATCAAATTTAGATTTTGCCAATGCAGCATCTTCCGGGGTTATTTCGTAAATTCCACCGGTGATTGGTTCAATGGTATCCAACCCGTAAACTTCCCAGACGCGTGAATCCTGACCGCCATGAATGATGAAATATCTTTCCGGACCATTCGGGTCTGGACGTAGTTTAACAAATTCTCCACCTTGGCCTTCCGGTTGTCCTTCATCTGCACCTCGGCCACCTAGGCGACCATCGCCTAATATTGCGGCGACATAAATGCCGTCTCGGGTGAATATATGGTTGCACCCGAAGTATGTCATCATGGCGAAGTAATCGCCTGCGGTACCCATCGGTCCGGTCATACCGTGCAATTTTCCAGGGCCTACCATAGGCATATTCAAAGCATAATGCCATCCGACTATGCCATTGTATTGCCACAATGCCTCGCCTTTCTCATTCCACTTAACCAAATTTCCATTAGAAGAATAACTGAATCCATCTGGATCGCGCCAGAAATAACCGCCGACTTTGCCGACTAATGGTGTTGATGCAAATTTCGAAACATCATAATGCGGCCAACCGCCTTCGGTTTTGCCATCAGCTTTCAATTGATGACCTGAGCTGAAATAAATATTTAAGTCAGCGTCAACCCAGGCCATGTTAAGTCCCCATATTCCTTTGGGCAATGGTTTAACTTCTTCTTTCTGGTAAATCTGGTCATTATTTTCATCCTGCCACAAATAATAACCGTTAGGGAATACTTTTTTGTCACTTAACAATGGACTTCCTTGACCACCATAAAGAATTGAATCGTAAACACCAATAACGGCAAGGAATGGTTTGAATACATCACCATCGCGGTGATACATCAATCTTTTAAATTGACCGCCACCCGTCATATATTGTTTTCCATCATTAGCGGTGAATATTTTGCACAGTCCTTGATAACCATCAGGATTCGGTTCTTCTGCCATATCAGGACTGGTTTTTCGCCAAATAGTTGTGGAGGGTGTGCCTTTTAGTTTTTTCCAGTCAATAGTCCATAGTACGTCGTGAGCTAATATTTCATCAGGTTTAGCGGGGTCAATATACCCGTAACCAAAATATGATGAACCTCCGAAATATTCCGCCAGATTTTTTCCGGTCAATGTATCCCATACGCTTATGCGTTTGGGTCCGTCAGCAGTTTCGGCAACCCACAGGCGGTTTTGTTCGTCAAGAGATATACCGCCTGGCATGAAAATGCCTTCCGGGTCGTATTTGCCAACTGCCGGACGTCCGCCTGGTTTACCGAGATGACGCAATAGTTTGCCGTTTGCATCAAATGCGTCGAAATCCTGACTTTTGCCGGAGTTGGATACATAAATCGTGCCGTCGGTACCGACTGATATGCCAGTTGTATTGTCAAGTCCGGTTTCAACAATAGTTGTTACCTTTCCATCTTGTACCTTCAGGATTTTATCTGTGCTGAGCACAGCTAATGATCCATCTGGTTGAATAGACATCCGGCGTGGTGCCGGTACTGTCCATGTTGTCAATAATTCACCTTTGTCAGCAGAATATATGCCAATTAAATCGCGTTTTGCGTAACTTACGTAAATTTTACCGGCATTGTATGCTAATCCGGTTACTTTATCAGTTTCTTTTGTTCCGCCATCTGGTGCGATTAATGATGGTTTGTTATTTCCAAACGTTGTCGGCCGGGAATCAATCAGGTCTAATACCTGGACACCAAGTTCATTAAATCCCCAGTCGCCAGCGATATATAGCTGTTTGCCGTTTGTCGCTATATGTTCCGCAACATGTTTGGTTCCCCACATTTTTTTGCCATTCAGGTCTACTCTAATAATTCCCCATCCATATTCACAGCCGTTCCATGCCAATACCATGCCGCCGGGAACTGTGCAAACCGTTGATGGTGTGCCATGGTCGCCGCCCCAACCGCCTTTGTTGTCATTAGTAGGCCAGGGGGGATTGCCGGAATTATGCACGCTGAATGATACTTTCCATTTTATCGGATCATGCTGGACGCCTTTCCAGGTATATTTTCCCGCCGGCAGCGGCTTGCCTTGATCATCCAATCCATCCCATGCTTCGGTATTTTTACCAGCACGACGATCCTGCTGCGGTATAAGCATTCGCGCAACGTTATTTTTCTCGTCAAATAATTGAATTGATATCTGACGGTCTTTGGGCAATTCATAACTAAATTTTAACGGCAATGGCTTTTCCGGCGGCATTCCTTCTTCTACCATTGTCTTGGGAAGATTGCCTTTTTCAGCAAATGACATTTTACCCCAGGTGCCGGAATCCTGGAAAGGAAATCCCGGTCTTCCCATAACATCATAAGCCCAGGCAGCACCGCCAGCGGTTTTTAGGCCATCGGGGGTACTCCAGAATACGGCAAAACAAGTTGCCATCAGGTCGTTAGCTTTTGGTGCGCGTTTCAAACCCATGGTATCAAAAGGTATTCGATATTCGAGTGTATATCCTAAACCGTCATCAGCTTTCTTGTAAGCACCCTGAAAGTGATCAGCGGGGATAACGCCATTCGCGGATAAGTCTGGACGAATGGGCAAGGTTTGATTAACCATGCTGCGAAATATTGACAGGTTAGCCTCTTTGCGATCGGTGAAATACCACAGAAACATGGTGGCAACCGGCGGCAAAGTATCTGTTTTATTGAAGGTGCTGTTATTAATAGGATATGGCAAATCGGGGTCAAGGCTGAACCAAACCTGGCAGACATCGGCATCCCAGGCTTTTTCCGGGTCAACTTTCGGGTCGTGACGATTCATCATGGGCGAGTTATCGCGGACAATTGCTGAAATATAGAGCGCATCTTTGTCATACATCAGTGCGATTTTTGCACCTTGTGTTTCCGCTGTTTCAGCCACGACATAACTGTGAATTTGACCGGAGAGATCCCAGTCGTTGAGATTCCCGTCAATTACTACTTTGCCAGGTACAGGAACCGCATAAATTTTCTTATGCAATCCGCGGCCTACGTCGGCAAGAGCAGAGATGCTGCTCATAATGATAAATGCTGCCAGCAAAATGGCAGTCGTCAAACGGTTCAAATTTTTCATTTGAAATGCTCCTTTATTCTATTTTTACTGGATTATTTAACAGCTTAATATGATTTAACAATTCTGGTATTGGAATGTTTCTGGTATCTGTTTTCAGTTTTGCAGTCATGGCGGCGGCGATACCGGCGGCAGCGCCTACACTTGCCATAATGGGTTGGACTCGGTATGCGCTCATTGCCAGATGGGTTCCGCTGATGGATTTTCCGGCTATCAGCAAGCCTTCCGTTCCACGGGGAACTAATGCACCGTAAGGAATTCCGGCTAATACATCGGTGCGCGGCAATTGATGATGTTCACCCCAGGCATCAAGGAAGAATCCGCAATGTGCTATAGTGTCATCCGGGAATCGGCTTGCCAGTAAATCGGTCGCGGTTACTACTGCTTCACCCATGACACGACGCGATTCGCGTACTCCAAGTTTTGGAGCTAAATGCACGATATAGCCACTATCCTGCATCAGTTTTATCATTGGGTTCAGTTTTGTCAGTGCTTCATCCTGTGCGTTTGCCAACGCGACAGCATCGCGAGTGTCATCACATACTACCGTCGCTCCCCAGTGTAGATAAGTACCGGCTTTTCGTATATTTACTTCTTTTTCTTCTTTTTGAATCCAACCGTAGTTTGACTCTACCAGACCTTTACCCAGCATTTCATCCGGGAAAACAGCATCTGGTCGAAGCCGCTGGCTTATGAACATCCAGGTGCATGGTTGAACCTTGTTATCGGCAACATCCGGTCCGTAAGCTTCATTAAAATCGCTGCGGGCATTGCGGCCATATTGAACTTCACATCCAGCTAATTCGGCAATTAATCCTGTTCCAGTGGCATCAATAGTTATTGACGCGGTATAAGCGCGTGATGCCTTACCTGGAGAATCAACAACAACACCATGGACGCGACGGCGGTTGCCGTCTTCGCTTACTAATACTCGTGAAACTGGTGAACCGCAAATTAAGGTAAGATTGCTTTCCGCACGCATCATTTCGCGGAGAACCTGCAAGTATGCAGTTGGGGTATACCAGTAATCGCGGCCATCTGCGCCGTCGACGAAATTTTCAACTGGTGATCCAGACAGGTTGTGGTACTTGTTCAATCGCTGTGCCATTTCCAGAAATATGCCTACTCGTGGCCCGCCGCATAGCATGGCAACAGACATATCTACCGGCGCGCCACCCGGAACCATATCCTCTTCAAGTAAAATTACTTTTGCACCCTGGCGCGCGGCAGCGATAGCAGCGGGGATTCCCGATGCGCCGGCACCTATTACTAATACATCACAATTGACTGCATCCTGTGAGATGTAATCCATTTGCCATTCTGATGGTTTACAATTTAAAATCATGAACTTTCCTTTTGAACAATTATAGCATGCTGGATTTATATCATGCTTTACTAATACTATAATTCCGTCTGCTTAACTGCTTTTCCTACTGCTTTTAACTGTTCAATAAAAGGTTCGGGAATTATTCCAGATGTACTGACCGGAACATCCCAGGTAATAACACCACCGTGACTGGTGATATATTTTGTATATCCAACAATCAGTTCGGTGGGGAATCGCGGTGGAGATGCTGACCACCATGGACCGAGGAAGTTAAATACATGATAGCGCGCTTGATTTACGAATGGCTTGATTGGTCCGTTGTTGCACCATTCCGGGTTATCGCCAAAACCGAAACCGCCAACCGGCAAATCGCCGGTTAATTCGCCGGCAGTATAGTCGTCGTATATTGATGATGTAACTACCGGAACCCGTACCCCGGTGTTGAAAGATATTATCGCGTCCGGGTTTCCTGCTCTTAATGCTTTTTTATAGCTGTTATAATTCGGTTCTTCATTCTCCGGGTATCTTTCTTTTGGCGCGTATGCGCCATCTACCCACCAGCCACGAACTTTATTACCAAATCGCAGCGACCAGTCAGCGCAGATTTCTTCCCAGATATGTTGAAATTCCGGCAGGCGGAATTGCTGCCATGTTGGACCGGATGCATCATTCCAATCAACAATCCTATCTTTATCACTCCAATGTGCGGTCATTTTCATACCAATTCGTGCGATTGGGTCAGCATTGGATCCATCAGCAGGGACATAAGCCATCAATGGTATTCCATAGGGCTGTAATGCGTCATATAAATCAGAAACAAGGTCACGCTGCGAGCATTTACTGGGGAATTGACCAACATATTTATCGTATGTTTCATTGGGACAACAATAATGCCCGGAACCTTGGCCAAGGGTGATAAAATAGTAGCCTGCACCAGTAGATGCTACCTGGGCGGCAAGTGCTTTAACATTAAAACTATCAACCATCCTGTTCCACTCGTCAGCAGTAGTCGACGCAGTAGTTAGATAGTGGTTGAATACACCCCATTTGGCATTGCAAAACCATTGCGTTTTATCGTTATTCAATGTTGTCATGTATATTAATGACTCCCGTTGTGTTAAATAATTGTAAGCAGTGTATACCGGATTACAATATTAGATACTGAACACTGCTGTTTGTTGCTGTTTGATGGTAAAAAAACGAAAATAGATAGTTGTCGGAACCGCTCCCGATGTCGATTATTAAATTTACCATAAAAATGAGATATATCGCAAGAGAATGTGGGGAGAAAATTATAATAATTTACTTTAGAGTAGCAACGCGGGAAGCAATATAACTTGCTTCCCGCAATTATTCTATTTCAATGCGTATTTTGCCATTAGGTTGGCTTCGACTGTTTGCCGGTTAGCGTCTGACAGCGCGGATTTATAGGTAATAATCTCTGCTATTTCACCGCGATAATATGAGCCGTAAGTAGGGGTATTGGTACAATATCCAAGACGTACAGCGCATCCGGTAGCATTTTGATAGATATTATCTATTGTTGAGTCGCTGCCGACTGTCCAGGTAATTGGCACTTGCTTGCCATTTATATATACAGTTTTGCGTGCTGATGATAGCGCATCCCAGATGCGGAATGAAATTAAGGTGGCAGAATTTGTTACACCGCTGAAACTGCCCACGCTTCGCGAACCTGCCCAGTCATACGTGCAATCAAATCCGTTTGGCCGCAGGAACAGTCCACAGCTATGGTCGTCGCGTTCATTTGTAAGGATAACTCCACTGAAGTTTGCCGGTCGGATGACCATGAAAACGGTGGTGGATTGATGTGCAGATGTTGTACCTACGAACCAGGGATTAGTGCCTGATGATAAGAATAGATCGGTTGTTCCATTAAATGAAATTGTTGGCAGGTTATTAATGCCATTTGAATTATATGTTCCGGTACCGTTGAATGCCATTACATCACCTTGTGAATCCCAACGTGTTACCGCATTGCCAGTTTTTGTGACTCCGTATTTTGCATCCAGCCAATATCCCATTCCGGTTGGCCATGCACCCGGGTAAAGCGGGGTGTCTGTTCTGGCTTCAACATGTCCGTCGGCGAATGAACCGATATATTTACCTGAGTGTCGCAATTCAAAATCCAGAGAGCTATATGCAACATTTCCAGTGAAAGGTGGTTGTGGTGCAGGCGCGGCAGCACCGGTTGGCGCTGAAGTGAAGGCAAATCCATCACCGGTTAATAGAGTAGACATCGGATCGATAATATCACCCAAGGCTTTTTCACTCACCTGGGAATTATAAACGTAGCTGTTAGGTTGCGATTTTCCTTTTGACGGGCAAATTATTACCCCTGGATCAAGTGCAAGGCCAGTCCATACAGTATCTTCGCTTGGCAATGTTTCATCATGGTCCTGGCAATACATAGATATAGTGGCTGCAATCTGGCGTTGATTGCTTGTACAGGTAGTTTGCCTGGCTTTTTCTCTTGCCCGGGCAAATACTGGGAATAGAATAGCGGCGAGGATGGCTATAATAGCAATCACGACCAGCAGTTCAATCAGGGTGAACCCATGGGATTTTGAATGAGCTAACATTACAATTCTCCTTTTACAGATATCGGAACCGCTCCCGATATTTTTGAATAATTATATCATATAGTATTTAAAATTTGCAATAGTTATAATCATTTTTTAATTTTTTTTTCATTTCTTACTCTTTTTATGCTTTAACTTGTTTTTCTATTGACACACACTTTGCATATTAGTAAAATAAATCATACATTTCATACTGTTGTGAGAAAAATATTATGTCAGACAAAAAAGCTAATTCGAAAATTGATTTCGATACATTATTTTATGGCTCGGTCACCCTGGGTGAGCGCGGCCAGATTGTCATTCCTGCGGATGCGCGCAAGCAATGCGAGATAAATCCCGGTGATAAATTACTGGTATTTCGACATCCGCTGCACCCGAGCATGTTAATGTTGTCTAAAATTGGCGATATGCAGGAAATGCTGGGCCAATTAAGCACTACAATAGAAAAAGTTGGTAAAGAATAACCCGGAGGTTAGTATGATAAAGTCCATTATGAAAATTAGTACAGCAGTACTTGTAATGAGTATCGCGGTGCTGACAACTGGCTGCTTTAATAAAAAGGTTGAAGAAAAGCCAGTCGAAGTTGGTGCGCCTGTATCATCAGTAAAGGTGCAGAGCAAGGATATTATTGAAACAGTTGAAATATCCGGCACTTTAACCCCTACAACTGAAGTTAATGTTGGTACACGAAACGCTGGCAGAATATCGCAGATTTTAGTTCGCGAAGGCATGCCGGTAAAACGCGGTCAGTTAATGGCAACTTTAGAAAGCCAGGATGCTGAAGCGTTATTAAGATCCTCTCAGGCTGCAATAAAATCAGCTTACGCACGATTGGATTTAGCTAAAGCAGCCGCAAAGCAGCAGGAAACATCAACAGATAGCGGTATTCAAAGTGCTAAAGCTGCATTGTCATCTGCAACCGCCCGCTTAGAACAGGCAAAATCTGCCGCAAAACAACAGAAGACTGCAACTAACAGTGGTGTAAATAATGCACAGGCGGCATTAGAGGCTGCCAAAGCCCGTCTTGATCAGGCTATTGCGACAGCTACATCAACAGAGGCATCTTTAAAAGCTGCGGTAAAGTCTGCGGATGCTACTCTTTCTGCTGCGAATAGCAAGCTGAGTGCATTAAAAAGCGGTTCACGCACCCAGGAAAGAAAGCAGGCAGAGAATTCACTTATAGTTGCAAAAGCAAATATGTCTGATGCAGAGACATCATGTAATCGTTATAAAGAACTGTTTAACCAGGGTGCAATAACCCGTGAAAGATTAGAGAAATATGAAACTGCGCTGAATATTGCAAAAGCACAATACGATTCTGCACAGCAGCAGTTATCACTGGTGCAGGAAGGCCCGCGCAAAGAAGATATTGAATCTGCCGAAGCTAATGTCCGTCAAGCCCAGGAAGGACTGGAAAGCGCAAATGCTAATTTGGGACAAATTAGTGTAGCTAAAGCAAATGTTGAAATAGCAAAAACCGGCGTTCGCCAAGCTGAAGCACAGTTGGAAACAGCGAAATCTGGAACTGATATTGATGAAATGAAAGATAAGGATATTCAGGCTGCACAAGCTGGTATTGAACAGGCTAAAGCTAACCTTGCATCTGCAAAGTCTGCAAGCCAGGTTAATATTATGCGTGATAGCGATGTGTTGTCTGCTCAGGCTGCTATAGCTCAGGCAAAAGAACAGATCGTCACCGCACAAAATGCATTATCATACACAAAAATTATCGCACCGGTTGATGGTGTGGTATCAAAGAAAATGTCTGATGTAGGTCAGGCACTGGCAGCGAATATCTCTGTCTTTACTATTTCAACATCAGGTTCGTTATATTTCGAAGCTCCGGTATCTGAGTTGGACGCTACCAAGTTGAAAGCTGGCCAGCCGGTTAAAATTACTATCGATGCCATGCAGGGAGATAAGTCAAATCTGTATAACGACACCGGCAACACAGCAGTAACCTGCCAGGGAATTGTTGAACGGGTTGTTCCTGTTGTCGATGTAAAATCACGTAATTTTAACGTCAGGGTAACCCTGGATGCTAAAGCCAGCAAAGACAAAGCATTGTATCCGGGTATGTTTGCTACCGGTGTTGTTGTTACTTTTAATCATCCAAATTCTATTGTTGTACCGAAAGACGCAATTGTAGAAAGAGGCGGAAAACAATATGTATTCACTGTTTTGAAAAACCGCGCTGTAAAACGTATAGTAACTACTGGAATTATGGATAATGACGGTGACATGATGATAAAGAGTGGCGTGGAAGTCGGTGAAGAAGTAATGGTCGAAGGCAACCAGACATTGAGTGATGGTGCATTAATTTCTGTCACACCTATGAAAGTGGATGTGAGTTCTCCTAAAACAAAATAGTATTTTGGGTGCAGCACCATGCTGCACCCAAGTAGAAATCCTCATTAAGAAAATAAGGATAATTTCAGATGAATTTAACTAAATTAGCCATCAGTCGACCAGTTACCATTATGATGCTCATTCTCGCACTGGTAATTTTGGGCTGGCAATCGCGCAGCAAAATGGCTGTTGACCTTTATCCTAAAGTTGAAATACCCTACCTTTTCATATCTACTGTCTACCCGGGAACCGGTCCTGAAGAAGTAGAAACATTGGTAACCAAGCCGATTGAAGATTCAATATCATCAATATCTGGCTTGAAAAAGCTGTCTTCAACCTCTTCAGAAGGCGTATCCAGCGTTCGGTTAGAGTTTGAAGTCGGCACTGATCTTGACGTGGTATCTGCTGATGTTCGCAGCAAATTGGATGCAGTGCGCGGTAAATTGCCAGACGACGCAAAAGCGCCGGTGGTAGTGAAACTGGACTTTGGTGCGACTCCGGTTATTTCGCTGTCAGTTGGGTCAAAAGAACGTTCATCAAAAGAGATTCGTGAAACAACAGATGATGTAATTAAAGATAAATTGAGCCAGTTATCAGGAGTTGGCGCGGTTACTGTAAATGGCGGCGATATTCGCGAGGTAAAGGTAGCTGTTGATAGAAACAGGCTGGCCGCTAACGGTATCTCCATTTTGCAGGTTGTCAATGCCATCAAGTCAGAAAATCTTAATATTCCGTCGGGTTCTATCGAAGAATATACCCGTACATCTGCTGTGCGAGTAATGGGTGAGTTCACATCACCTGACCAGATATATAATGTTCACATTGCAAACGCGATGGGCAACACTAACCTGAAAATAGGTGATGTTGCTACTATAACTGATGATGTAAAGAAAGCTACCGTATACACCCGGGTAAACTTAAATCCCAGCGTTGCTATTACTATCCAGAAACAGTCGGATGGCAATACTGTTAAGGTGGTTGATCAGGTAAAAAAAGCTTTAGAAGATATGACTGGCAAACCTTACACCGAGGAAGGGAAAAAAGCTGCCAAAGCTGCCAAAGCCAAAGGAAAAGAATGGTCTACCGGCGTGCCGGCATTGCTGCCTAATGATTATGAAATCAACATCTCGATGGATCAGTCGACATTCATCAAGGATACTCTTAACGATGTATACGCGTCGTTAACTGAAGGCGCGTTTTTGGCGGTTCTCATTGTTTTCCTGTTCCTGCATAGTTTGCGCGGTACCTTTATTGTAGCTCTTGCCATACCAACTTCCATGATTGCAACCTTCATGATTATGAATGGACTTGGCTTTACGCTTAACATGATGTCAATGATGGGGTTATCGCTCTCGGTAGGTATTCTGGTTGACGACTCGATTGTGGTGCTGGAGAATATCCACCGCCACTTAATGATGGGAGAGTCGCCGCATGACGCGGCACTGAATGGTCGTGCGGAAATCGGACTTGCCGCTATGGCAATCACCATGGTTGATGTGGTGGTGTTCATACCTATCGCATTCATGGGCGGTATTGTTGGCCAGTTCTTCCGCCAGTTCGGTATTACCGTTGCTACCGCCACCTTGTTCTCATTATTCATGTCATTTACCCTTACCCCCATGCTGGCATCCCGCTGGTTAAAGAGCAAGGATGAAGAAGAACTTGAGGAAGAAAAAGAAAGTGCAAAACCAGGACTATTCAAGAAGTTTGTTAACGGTTGGGAAAGAATGTATGGAGCGATTGACCGCACATATAGAAAAGTTCTCGACTGGGCATTGGAACATCGTCCTGCTGTTATTTCTATCGGAATTATGACGCTTCTTGCAAGTATTTCCACCGCGCTGGAAAAACCGTATCTTGAACAAATTGTTAAATTAGGGCCGGTTCTGCTGATTGCAGCAGCGATTGTCTGGCTGGTATGGTATGGTGTCAGTTCGCTTCACAGAGCATGGCGATGGTTGCTCAGCATATTCTTTGCTATACCAATTACAGTAATATTAATGGTTGGTATTCAAAAAGTTGCAGTATCATTATTCAAGGCTCCTGTAATATATATGACTGTTTGGGGATTGATGATTTCACTGGTTATTATCGCAATTAATCTTTGCCGTAAAATTCCTGGAGATACCCGTGAAATGAGCGGTGGTGCAGTGAAACCAATGCTCTTTATCTTTACATTATGGACTCTCGTTTCTATTTTTCCCGGCAAGTTTGGTTTTGAGTTCCAGCCGAAAGTTGACAGGCGTCAGTTGCAGATACTTATTGAACGCGAAGTTGGCGCGTCACTTGAAACGACAAATAGAAATACATACCTGATTGAAGAAGCATTGACAGATAAAAATCAATATCCGGAAACTAAGACTGTATTTACTACTGTAGGTTCATCAAGCGGCAGTGTAATGTCATCTGGTTCTAACGGTGCAGACCAGGCGCAAATTGATGTGGAATTAAAGAATAACGATGATTATGGCATCGATACTTTCCAGAAGTTCTTTATGAATATGGGTTTAATTAAGAAAAACTTCAGGTCAACTGACGAAGTCATTCGGCATATATCCAAGCAGTTCGAAAATATTCCTGGTGCCAAAATAAAAGTACAGGAAACCGCTGGAATGGGTGGCGGCGGCGCGCCGATTACCATTGAAGTCAGCGGTATTAATACCCAGGCGGCACTGGTTGCGGCAGAACAAATCAAACAGGTTGTTAAAGATACCCCCGGCACTTATGCGGTTGACCTTTCATGGCGTCAGGGGCGACCGGAGTTGCAGGCGTTAATCAATCGCGACCGCGCCGCGCAGTATGGCATCACTACCGCGCAGATATCCAGCGCATTGCGAACAAATATGGAAGGGGATTCAACCCTGAAATATCGTGAAAATGGCAAGGAATACGATATCAGGATATCATTGCCGGAAAACCAGCGCAATAACACATCTCAACTTGCCAGTATGGTGGTCGGAACAAAAGCAAACGGAACTCCGGTGAGATTGTATGAAGTGGCACAGACAATCAACGCAACTGGACCAACAAAGATTGAGCGTGTCGACCGTTTGCGCGCTGTTACTGTTAACGGATACCTTTATAAAGGTTTCCAGTTAGGCAACGTGCAGGCAGATATTAAAGCCAAAGTGAAAGCTATGGAAGATGCGGGCACTATTAAGCTGAAAGGTGTTACTGTTGCCTGGGCTGGACAGGCGCGAAATATGGCTGATTCTGCCCAAAATATGTTTGAGGCATTTGGACTGGCTGTCGTGCTGGTATTCATGCTCATGGCGGCTTTGTTTGAATCACTGATATCACCGCTGATTGTAATGCTGGCGGTACCGCAGGCGATGGCAGGTGGTTTATTCGGGTTAATTTTAACCGATAAATCCTTGAGTATCATTACGATGATCGGCTTTATCATGTTAATCAGCCTGGTGACGAAAAACGCCATTCTGTTGGTTGACTATACCAATACCCTTCGCCGCGACCATGGCATGGATAGAAAGAGCGCATTAAAGCAGGCGGGTCCAACCCGGCTTCGTCCTATCCTTATGACCACTCTTGCCATGATATTCGGTATGATGCCAACGGCAGTTGCGTTGGCAAACGGTTCTGAAATGCGCCAGCCAATGGCAATCGTGGTAATCGGCGGTTTATTGCTGTCGATGTTCCTGACCCTGTTAATGGTTCCGGTATTCTACGATATCGTCGATGAAATAGGCATGAAGTTCGCGAAATTGAAGCAGAAATTGCTTGAAATGTTGAAAGCAAAATAAGGCATAAATGAAAATCCTCTTCCTGATTTAACATCGGGAAGGGGATTTTTTTTGCATAAACAAATATTTTTTCACATTCTACAGCATCAGAACAGTATAATCCTTGACGTGATGGGTGATAATTTATAAAATAAGCACGTGCCCGGGTGGCGGAATGGCAGACGCAACGGACTTAAAATCCGTCGGTAGTAATACCGTGCGAGTTCGACTCTCGCCCCGGGCACCATTTTTTTGCCTGCTTTTTCTTCACTAATGATTCTTTCACTGGTTCAGTTGATTCCCGCATTAATGATTCCGTTGCCAAAGCGGTGGTGCCAATTACATGGCTGTTATCTTCCATTCGTTGTTTCAACAGATAAATGGCATATTTTCCCATCTGGCTTATACAAATCTGTAAGATCACGAATTAATATTGCTCCGTTGACCGCCATTTCATCATTCATTTTCAGATTACTTTTTCGTGTCATTCGTGATAAAAGTATGAATCTGTTTTGTTGCACCAAATTTATATTTTATAGCTGTTCATGAAACTGAATGTATTAATATTGAAAATAATTGAGAATGATGGAACCTTTTTGTCGTTTTATGCGACTATAAGACATTGATATCGACTTTGATGAATAAAATTGATAAATTTGTATGATTCAAACATATATATATTTAAATTTTATAAATAATTTAAAAAATACTATTGACAATGAATATAATATTTTGTATTTTAAACCAGTAACATTCATTATGAGGGTAAAAGGTGGTTTCCATGCGTCAGGTAAAATGTTCTATCAGTGAACTATTGGCTGTTATTTCAAATGGAATAAATAGGGACAGTCACCTATTTATAAAATTCTATAAAATATTGAAAAATAATAAATAAGTTTGTATAATAATTTTATGCCAAGGACCGCTCGAATTGTTATTCCTGATGTCAAGCATCATGTAACACAGCGTGGAAATAATCGCGCTCAAGTATTCTTTGAAGATGCTGATTATCTGAAATATTTAGAATTGTTGGCTAAACATGCAGCCAAATACCAGGTGACAGTGCATGGATATTGTTTAATGCCAAATCATGTGCATATTGTTCTCACGCCACATCATGAAAAGGCTCTTGCTTTGGCAGTTGGCCGCACTAATTTCCGTTATACCCAGTATATAAATATGAGTAAAAATCGAAGTGGTCATCTTTGGCAGAACAGGTTTTTCTCATGTGCCCTTGATGATGAGCATTATTGGACTGCACTTCGCTATGTTGAACGTAATCCAGTGCGTGCTCAAATGATTAATTCCGCAATTGATTACAGGTGGTCAAGTGCAAGTGCACATATTGCTGGAATTGATAATACTGGAATGTTAGATTTAGTTTCGTGGCAAAATGAAATTCCGGCAAATATATGGCGAGAACGATTATTTTCACCTGAAGAAGAAATGGAAATAATGATGTTGCGAAATACTACTCATACTGGACGACCTCTTGGTAATGAGGAGTTTATAATTGAGTATGAATCAAAATTAGGTAAGCGTTTATCAGCATTACCAGTTGGAAGACCGAAAAAGAAGATTGATAAGATTGATAAGATCGATAAATAGGTGACTGTCCCTATTTATCCCTATTTATCCCAATGTTGCATTAAATGATGAGATAGAATCAATACAAATCGATGCAATTCTGGCTTTGGCAAGACGAGGTGTTCCATATCCAATTGATCCATTAAAAAAAGCATTAATTGACTTACCCCCCTGGTCAGCAGAAGAAGCCATTGAAGCAATTGTATATCTTCAAGTTAAATCATGCATTCCTAATGTGATAGATGCCTTGATACATCCCAGAGTGCCTGTACGCATCCTCGCTCTTAGTGCCTTGTACCGATTAACAGGTTGTGACTTTGGTTGGGATTTGAAAAGTTGGCTTGATTGGGCAGATAAGCAACAATGGTAATTATGACTATAGAAATAAGTTAAATCACGAATTACGTAGGCTCTTGTAAAACTTTGTGATAACATGGTGGTACAGACACCTTCCTGGCTTCGCCACTCGGTGTCAGTCCCTGAAAGTCATTCTTCCCATGCCATCCATATTTAATAGTCTGACTACTACATTCACCGCCGCACAGGAATTGTAAGCGTCTGTCTCACTGTTGTTCCATCAGTTTTAACTCCGGTTACTATCACCAGGTAATTTCCGGCGGGGAGGTTTATGCCGTTGCTGCGGGTGCTGGATAGCGGGATGGTGATTATTTTGCCGGCGTCTGCGGAGATATCTGCGCTGGTATTTACTATTGTGCCGGTCATGGTGCGGATTTCCATTTTTACCTGTGCCGATTCGCTGAGCATCAACTGAATATTGGTGCTGGGGAACTTGCCGCGTATATCCGTTGCCGGTCGGCACAGCATGAACAGCGGCTGGGAATTGCGGGGGGATGATTTGATGATAAATGTCCGGGTATCGCCTGTCGAGTTAAACTGGTAATTGGCGGAACTGCGTATCGAACGCACTATCCCGGTGGCGGAGTCGGTAATGGTAAGGTTGATATTTTTGGGCAAGTTAAGGCTGGTCCAAGAGATATTCGCCATCTTTCCCGCCGGAGCAGTTACCTTGTATTGCCATTCGTTCATTAACGATTGCGAACTGCGATAATCGGTCGCGTATATTTTGCCATCGCTTCTAAGCAGGCCGCTGCTAAGGTCAGATATTGCCGGTGGTTTTACCCAGTCGTAACCATCGGTCTGGTCGGTACATTCCGGCGCCGCGCCTATCCAGGTGCTGTTATCGGCTATGCCGTCATAATTTGCCTGCAGATTAACGCACCAGCTATTTTGCGGCTGCAGCACCGGCATTGACCTTGCACTGCGCTCATCACTGACCGGGTGCAGCCGTATTGGTGAAGATGTCAGGTTAACCGCCCATAAGCCTTCCCACCAGTTGGCAAGCAGCTTCAGATGATAGCCTTTCGCATCTGTGTATGACCAGAATGGCCCGATTATCTGTTTGCTGATTGCTTCGGCGATGCTGTATGTCCCGGTATCTGATTCAACCTGCATGCTCCACGGGTTCCAAGATGCAGAATCAAAACCGCCTATCAGGTTCCATCCCGGCTGCAGCGTTATTATACGCTGTGCCATTGGCACTGTGGTGCCGTCTATGGTGATACTGCGCGCCGTTTGCAACTTTACCCATACCGACATTCCGGGGGTCAAGGCGGGCACGCCATTGTCAATCTTGTACTTGCTGGTTCCCGGTGCCGCCGGGTTCCACCATGCTGAACTATAGGTAACATTCGTGATGATATCAGAGATAAGGTTTTTCGTGCTGTTAACCGGCAAGGCAAGCAGCGATGACCCGGCTTCCACCACGGTATATAGATGTTTGCTTACCGGTATCTGGCTGCCGTCAGCTTTTAAAACTGGCGAGTAAAACCCGGGACCGATATTTCTGTTGAAGGTAACTGATGAGCCGGTTGAACTGGTAACTTGAAAAGTAACCGGCGAGAAAAATGAAAATTTACCGCCGGGCATGCTGTAGCTGAAAGTGCCATTTTTATTAACAACCGCCGGAATAGTTAACCCGGGAACGCCTATCTGGACTGAACCATCATTTATTTCGGTAACTGCCCCGAAAAATTCATTCTCATGATAATTTGGATTTGGCGCGCCGTTAATGAATTCATCGCTGGTATTGCCGCGTGTCCAATATGGAAAGCGGATTTTTCGGTTGTTTATACCGATGGAAACGGCGATGTCGATTCTTTGTTCCGGCGGGTCGCCGATATTGTAAAATGAAGGCGATATGGTGCCAACTCCCGGGTCGATGCCGGAAGGAATGGTGAATTGATTGCGTTCAACCGCCGGGTTGTATCCCTCTTCAGGATATAATGACACCCCGTCCCAGGTAGTGAAATCGATATTTGCTGTCCCGGTAAGCGGTGATTCCGACGAAGTACCATTACCGGTGGCAGTCACGGTAAAATAATGGGCAAATATCAGGACGCTTTCCTGCAATGGTACAGAATAGATATATAAGTTAGCGCCGGTATTAATTGCCGGCGATAATGCGTATTGCCCGTCGTACCAGATATTAAATGCCAAACCTTCAATACTGGGGACAACGCCAGACAATACACCTTTTAACCTGGTCAAGCTATTCAGGATGCTGCTGTCCGCAGTAGCCAGGGAGTAATAGCGAGTGTTGAAATCTTTAAATGCGTTTGGATTTTCGGTGTATATTTTTATCCATGCCGATGTCGCCATGCCGATGCGATAAAGCGGCATATATGTCATGGTTCCTGTGAACACGGAAGGCGATGCCAGTGCCGGTTGATTAACATGGTCATATAAAGGCAGCAGGTATTCCATCGAGTAGGTGGTATCAAATTCCGGGTGAATAAGCGTGTAGGTTATTAATGACCCGGCGCGCGCCATTCCTTCTTCCCAGGCGTCATAGCCAATCAGGTTTGCTCCGTGAAACGCGTGCAGCATTAAATGCATGAGTGTCATGCCATATTGGCTGTTGTCAGTAGTATTCAAATCCGCTGGCGGAGCAGGGATAGTAATTGTCATATCTGCCGGGTTAAATATACCGGCTTCATTGTCATTGCCGGAATCACCCTTGATAAATGTCAATTCCCCGCCGCTGTATGGCGCGCCATAAATGCTGATTAATCGGCTGTATGCGCCGGCAGTGTTATCGCCAAGGAAATCTTTTAATAGCGCAACCGAGGCGTCATCAACTACTTTAACGGGGTCATTATTATTCACGTAATATTTCGAGAAATTAAAAGTGAAATCTGCTGCGTTTCGTTTTCGCGACGGTTTCCATCCTTCAGGGATAGCGATGGCGTCAACAACAGGAGGAACAGAACCGCGATGAAAAGCACCTGAAGAAATTAATTTATTTGCGAATCTTTTAATATTCGCGTTGTACTGATTAATTTTGCTGTAATCTGCTGTGCCGCGGGTGGCAGGTATAGTTACTAAATTGCCATTTACCCCAAATGCGCTGGCGCAAATAAATATCAGGCAGAATATTATGGTGAAATTTTTCATGGTGTTAGTGTTAATTTCCTGTATGCTGAAAAAGAAGCGGCCGTTGATGAAGTAATTTCCAGCTGCGGCTTATTATACGCTGCAATTATCCACCAGTAGTCGCCGGGTTGATGTCCGCTGATATCATATTCCTGAATGGCATTGCCATTGTCATTCTGCCTGCTGTATTCCGGCGGGATTGAGTTGCTGTTTGGCTCACTGGGATAAATTGCTATCATATAGCTTTTTGCGCCTTCGATACGCGGCCAGGTGATTTTATTGCCATTGATCGGGTCTTTCGCGACAGACGCGTTGTTTGCGGGTGATAAATTGGTAAATTGCGCCAGTGGCGACGCAGAAACTACACTTGATGATATCGGGCTTAATATATTGTTGGCGGCATAACTACGGACGCGGTAATATGATATAGCTTTCGAAGTAAGTGCCGGGTCGCTGTCAAAGAAGTAAGTCATAAACGGGTCGTCGCAATTGCCGACTTTCAGGTAATCGCCAATCAGGGTGTCGCCGCGATATACGTCGAAACCAAGCGTGCCGATGTCGCTGTTTTGTACAGTCCAGTAGATATCATTTTCAATGAAAGCCGTTGGAAAGTTATTCCTTTTCAGTCGGCTTGCCATTCCATCAGCAATTTTAGCCAGTCTGGTTGAACGGGTTTTATTGGCATTCGCACGGGTTAATGCCATCGCTGCCTGCATATTTTGAACGGTAGCTTTTTCCAATGTTGTAGAGAATATATCAAATTCAACAAGTGGAAAAACCGCTGGTTCTGCAGATATCAGATCAATATTCTGAGTGACAACTGCTTCGGCTGTAAAATTGGATATTTTAATCCCATTGCCGTTAACAGTTTGCGGTGAAACCATTGATGTATTTGAATGAGCAGCTATGTAAATATCCTGTGAGCCAACGGGAAACTCGAATCGATATTGACCGGCATTATCAGTATAAGCTGTTGATAAGTAAACGATTTTATCTATATTGTCTGGATTTTCCAGATGCGCTATACCATAGGTCGAAAGATCTAAAGTTACCGACGCTCCCGGCACTGGTACGCCATTTTGCAATACTTGTCCCTGGATAACGCCTAAATCTGCTGTCTTGCCGAGGAGTACATTAACCATTGATGAAGGAATATGTCCCTTTAATACGATATTGTTTGCAACACCAGTTAATATCGGCGCAGTCTTGTCGGGAATGTAGGCGAAGATATCATATTTACCCGGCATGATATCATTTATCTGATACCCGCCGCGGGTAGATGTCCGTGTTGAATATTTAATGGTCGGGTTAGTCTGGTTAATAACTTCAATTAATGCGCCAGCCGGAAAGTCCATGACGCTGTTAGTTATTGAAGCTACTGAGCCGCTGACTGATGATGGTTTTGTAGGGTCTTCTGTAGGATTGGATAATTTGATATTAACTACATCATTTCCACTCGTACTACCGCCGCCGCAACCGCTGAGAAATACCAACAAGAGGGTAAATATAAAAGGGAACACGAAATATATTATTTTTTTCACGTAGATATTATACCACTTTTTTATATTAAAAATGCAGGTTTATTTGACCTTGCAGTGAGTTTGCGGAATAGTTCAAACTGGGACTTGTTTGGTCGCGATATGTAATTCGCTGCAGATTGATTGTCACTGTCATTTGTTCGCTGGCGTGGTAATTCCATCCCAACGACTGAGTGTCGCGGTTAGATTTGCTGGGAAAACCTGTCATTTGAACGAATTCCGTGCTGTAAAATAAATCGTTTTTTGTGGAAAATGGCATTGTCATTTTGGCGGAATACGATGACATTTTATTTTCTGTATACGAATTATTTATATTGGCAGTACTGGTCATCTGCTGGGTATCCAGTGAAAAATACGGCCGGTAAGATACTCTTTGAACGCTGCCATCCAAGACCGGTGAGAACGGGTACAAGTCAGATGATATGCCATAAGTTGTGCTGACAGTATTGCCGGTATTATCCGGGATATAATGCAGTTTTTGGTTGTTGATGTAGCCGTTTAGCGAGATGCGCGGAAGGGGCTGCCAGTTAATTGATGAGTTTAAATTATCTGTTTTACTGTTAGAGTATACTCCGCCAACATTTTCATCGAATGATGCTGATGCTGTAATGCTTAAATTTTCTGTCGCCCGCCAGTCTGCGGAGTTCGTAATCGAAGATGTAATCTGTTTCGGCGTATCAGCACCGCCAGCGGTTTTACCGGCATCGGTACTGTTTTTCGTATATGATGATGTTAATGTTAAAGCCGGAGTTATCAAATACTTGGTGTTGAATGCCATATTTTTACCGTCAGTATTCAAGGCGTTATCACCATTTAGCGATTTAATATTATTGATAGTGAAATTAGCACCTGCATTAAACCTATCACCGGGAATCCATTGCATATTAGCTGATTTAGCAGTAGTATCAGCCGAATATCTATAGACGGTGTCGGTTGACGATGTAGTGGTGGGCAAGGTCGAAAAAGAATCAGTATTAGTTCTAACCTGCCTGCTTTCATTATTGCTTTGCCGGAATGATACTCCTGCATTAAACTGGCCAAATGATACTGAACTTCGGAACTCATCACCAATGCTATTGGTACCTATGCGGGTATCATTTTTTTGTTGTGTTGAACTGTCATTGTGCTGGTATATTACGATAGTTGAAGTAAATGGCTGCCAGCGGATATTGTGATTATTTGTTTTATTTGCCATGAAAATATTGCTGCTGTTATTTCCGTATGGCAGGTATGGCTGTAAACTTGAAAGTCCGGTAGTAGAAAATGACAGGTTTGAAAGTGCGGAATATGTCGCATTCCAGTCAGTTTGACGACGCAGGTTTTTGTATCCGGCAGATTCCAGCGGTGAAAATCCCGGGTCGATGTATTTATATGTCAGATGCGCGGCTAATGAATCGCGCTGCAGATTTGTGCTTACGCTCACTGCCGAATCACCCGGATAATATGTAGTAGAACCGTCGGTTGTGTAAGAAACATATAATGACGCACCGGTTGGCAGTGCCGGAATATCATTTTTGATTATCATTATCTGTCCGGTGGCATAATTTATGGTGTAGTCGGTATCTTTTATCAGTGTACCGGTAGAATATCGAATTAATTCAGAACCTGCGCGAACCGGTGATTTTTTTAGATTGAATTGCTGACCGCCGGACGGAACACCAAAGGCAAGATAGATTGCTTCATCTGTTATGCGCGCCGGTTCGACAACTTTTGGCGGTTGCGGGGTGCTGGTTGCCACTTGCATCGTAACCTTCACCCCTTTTGCTACCGGCACTGACAAATCAATACCGGCTATGTTTTTGTCGCTGCCGGAAAATGTTGCAGAACTTACCTGATACCTGACGACCACCAGCGAATTTATCTGTGGTTCAAACCCAATTTTAAAAGTCACTGTACCGGTATTATAATCAATGGTATAAGCAGTATTTCGCGCTTGCAGAGAACCGTTGATGGTAACTGTTTCTGTTGATGCAATTATAGGACGCCAGGTGAGATAAAATGGACCGGGAAGGCCGTTGCCATAATATTGGTCGCGTTCATCACGAATATTTACTGAACTGCTGCGTCCCTTTAATTGTATGTAATTCAATCCGATATTACTGGTGCCGGATTTATTAAGCGGGTATGATGCCCGCATTGCTGTCAAAGTGCCGCCACCAAGGCCAGTTGTCTGAACTTCATAGCTGACAGTGATAATGTCTGCCGGTCCTACTATGATGTCTGGCGCGAAATCAATAGTGCCGTTAGTGTAATCAACGATATAATCTTTATCCAGACCTCGGGTCTTTTTAACGTCATTTATCAGCACCACCTCTGATTCCGGGATTACCGGAGCAGATGACAGGTAATATGGCCCGCTGACGTTGCGTCCGTAAAGGGTGTCTGTACGCACTGGAGCCTGGATTTTACTGTTTATGACGCTCATGGTACCTTTTTTAAATACCGGGTCAACCTGAATGCCTTTTAACATGCGGTTAATAGATACAAATTCGTTCCCGGATATGCCGGCGCTGAATTCGCCAACTGTTACTTTTGCGTTGCTGCCATTATATTTTAAAGTCCAGCGGATATTGTCGGGAGCATAAGGAGAGATAGATAAAGAGGCATTAATAGATAAATCGCGCCATAAATCTCCGCGCAGATACAAGTTGGATTGATTTACTATCTGTTTGTTTCTGCCAAAATTGTCATCGGCGAAGTAGCGTTGCGAACCTGTTACTGAGTTTACATTAACCGATAGGGAATGGTTGCCGGATAATTCCAATCGGGGGTAGGGATTAAGCGAAAACTGGTAACCGTATATGCAGACGGCGTTGATTGCGATTATTAATATAATGATGTTGAATCTGGTAGTTGTCATATAAAAAATGGGGCTGATATTCCCAGCCCCATTGTAGATTTATTTTACTTAATGCGCAAATATTTTACCACTTCCATTCCAGCAATATCTGTTCGGTTAATGCCATTACGTATGAAAGAATAACGATGGTTAACACACCTAACAGCACCCATTCAAATGGAGAGTCGGCGAACCTTGATACAGTAACGTATGGAATTTTCACCTGGAGAAGTATGTTATCCAAATAGGTAAAGGCAAATTTATAAGCTATTTCGTATGGTACAAACAGTACGCCAACGATTAAACCTGTGATGGGGAAGTTAATCCATTGCAGATTTCTGAATTTATGTTCCTGATGCTCAGAATAAATTGGGCAGCTGAAACATCTTTCCTTCTGGTCCTTCCACTTCGGGGTATTGGATTTTAATTTCTGTTTAATCATTTCATAATTGCGTTTTTTATCGCGCATTTCCTGTGCTGAAGGTGTAGTTGTATCTTCAGTAATGTCTTCCACCATTTCTTTCAGGTAATTTGCCAGGTCGCGCTGACAGAAACAGCCAGATCGTATTTTCCAGCAGGTAGTGCGTTCCAGGTAATTCGGGCAAACTTTTCTCACCGCTGGACGGCAGCGCGATGTTTGCCAGCATTTTGGTATATAATCCCGGCGTACTGCGTCTGATGCGGTCATGTCGAGATATTTTGTTGCGTGCTTTCGTGCCTGTCCTTTGGTGCGGATAATGCGAATAACGAATACGAAAATCAAGTGCATTACAGCGAGAATAGCGATTGTTAATCCAATATTCATCAAGTCTGATGTAAACTTCACTAAGAATGTTTTGATAACAATAAGAGCGGTTTTTGCCACTGCCGCCGCTGCGATTGCCGCAGGCGTATTTGTCACAGCGGATGGTACGGCGGTATCTTTTAGTTTTTGTATAAAGTCAGAAAATCCATTGATTTTACTTATGAAAAGTATTAGGTATGGAGCACCGTTAAATGCTGCTGCGCCAAATATCAGGCCAGCCCATCCGGGAGTGGTTAAATCCCAATTTGCGCAGGAACCTGCAATATATGCCATTATCAGGCAGAAACTCATAATTGATGAAACGGTGGTAAGCCACGGAATGCTGATCATTTTAAAGAAAAGCAATCCCAGCAAGACAAGCATCAGAACGAGTCCGATTATCAGGAAATACGGCCAAATAATTGCTGATATTCTTTTTACAGGTAAAAACCACAAAGGAGTGGTATCATCTTTTTTACTACGTTTAACTGCCATTAATATTACCTCGATTAATATGCTCTATATTGTACCTTTATTTCGGTATATGTAAATACGTCTGTAAAGCCTGAAAGTTTGATTTAAATGCAAAGTCATCCAACGTTAATGTGGCGGGATTTGTAAATGTATATGAGACGACTTCATAACGGTCTAATTTAATATCAAAATTTTGTACTTAACCACAAAAAAGAAATCCAGCACGTATGACGTGATACCTTTGAAGGTATATAAATTCGGATGATTGCTGAGATAGGTGATTTCAGTTGCGATTAATCCGGTTTCTTCGCGTATTTCACGAGCAACGGCTTCTTCAACAGTTTCGTTAAAGTCAACAAATCCGCCAGGCAGACCGATTTTGCCTTTGCCGGGATCTTTTGCGCGGGTGATAGTTAATAAATTGCCTGTTTCATTGAATATCAGCGCACCGGCAGCACAGACCGGGTTAATGAAAAATGTTAAACCGCAAGCTTCGCAGCGCAGGTTGTTACTCGCTTTTGCCAGCCTGGTTTCATCTCCACACTGCGGGCAATGTTGTGTTATGTCGATGATGGTTTTCATAACTTATTCTATCATAGATGCAGTGGTAATGAATAGACGATATTAAATCGTGATTTTATTCATTATTTTAGTGAAAAGTTTCACAAATTACTTGACTCGGTCTAAAAAAGTCGCTAATATCAGTCCGTAAGTATCGATAAATAATTATCGAAAGGTAAATTAAAGGAGCATTGATATGTGCGCAGTGACAGAAAAGGCTGATTTAAAAGCTAAAATGCCGGAAGGATTGCGAAAGTTTCAGAAGGTCAATGATATATTGGCGAAATACAATCATGATGCAACCAACCTGATTGCCATCCTCCAACAGGTACAGGTGGAATATCGCTATCTGCCACAGGATATCCTGACATACATATCAACAGCCATCGGCAAGTCGCCTTCAGAGATTTTCGGTGTTGCTACTTTTTATTCTCAATTTTCCCTGGAGCCAAAAGGTAAATACGAAATAAAATTATGCGATGGTACCGCCTGCCATGTTCGACGGTCGATACCGGTGCTGCAGGCGATCAGAGAAAAACTGAAATTGGCACCTGGTGAAACAACTACTAAAAACTTGCGTTTCAGCGTTGATACAGTGAGTTGTTTAGGAGCGTGCGGGTTGGCACCGGTGGTATTAATAAATGAAAAAGTTTATCCGCAAATGACGCCAGAATCGGTGGTTAAGGTGATAAATGAAATTAATAAATTGGAGGATAACCAGTAATGATAGCATCTGCAGAAGCATTAGATAAAAGAAGAGAAAAATTAACCAGCGAGTGCAATAATAATTGCCGGGTGCTGGTTTGCGCCGGCACAGGTTGTGTGGCAAATGGTTCACTGCTGGTGTTGGAAAAGTTTCGTGAACTGCTTGGCGATGACGCGGTATCTTTTGAAAAAGAGCCGGTCAGCGTTGACCACACCGGATGTCATGGTTTTTGTGAGCGCGGGCCATTAGTGAAAATTAACGGTATGGATTTGTTATACACCCGGGTACGGCCTGACGATGTTGATGATATTATAAATATGACAATAGATAACGGCATTATTGTTGACCGGTTATTGTATGAACATCCAGTTACCGGCGATAAATGCCGTGGTGAGTTGGAAATACCGTTTTACGCACTGCAGCAGCGCACATCTCTGGCAAACTGCGGAAATATAAATCCAGATAAAATCGAAGACTACCTGATGAAAGATGGTTATATTGCTTTGTCAAAAGTTATCAATACCATGAAAAGTGAAGATGTTTGCAAACTGATACTTGACTCCGGTTTGCGGGGCAGGGGTGGTGGCGGATTTCCTACCGGAAGAAAATGGGAATTTGTGCGGATTGCCAAAGGTGACAAAAAATACGTTATTGTTAATGGCGATGAAGGCGACCCGGGAGCGTTTATGGATAGATCGTTGATGGAAGGCGATCCGCATGTCGTGCTGGAAGGTATGGCAATTGCCGCTTATGCAGTAGGAGCAGATGAAGGCGTGATATATGTTCGCGCTGAATACCCGCTGGCAGTGGCCCGCATGCGAACGGCAATTAAACAGGCGACTGAAGCTGGTCTGCTTGGCCGCAAAATAATGGGAACCAGCTTTAACTTTACTGTACGGGTAAAGGAAGGTGCCGGGGCATTTGTTTGTGGAGAAGAAACTGCCTTAATCGCGTCTGTAGAAGGCCAGCGTGGTATGCCGCGCAGCAAGCCGCCATTCCCGGCAAACAGCGGTTTATTCGATAAGCCAACTTTAATTAACAATGTTGAGACTTTTGCTAATGTACCGTTAATTATCCGCAATGGCGCGGAATGGTTTTCTGGCATGGGCACTGAACATGGAAAAGGAACAAAAACTTTTGCTTTAACCGGCGAGGTTATCAACACCGGTCTGATCGAAGTTCCCATGGGTACCACACTGCGGAAAATTATCTTTGATATTGGCGGCGGCATTCGCAATGGTAAAAAGTTCAAGGCGGTGCAAATTGGCGGACCTTCCGGCGGCTGCCTTACTGAAGAGCATCTGGATATAAAACTGGATTATGACAGCCTGATAAAAGCTGGCGCCATGGTTGGTTCCGGCGGGCTGGTAGTCATGAATGAAGATACCTGTATCGTAGATATGGCGCGATTCTTCATGAACTTCACTCAAAATGAAAGCTGCGGCAAATGTACACTCTGTCGTGAAGGAACCCGTCGGATGCTGCAGGTACTCGAAAAGATTGTCGGTGGTTTAGGCGAGATGTCCGATCTGGATACCTTGCAGGAACTTGCTGTTGCTGTGAAAGATGGTTCCTTATGTGGTTTGGGCAAGACTGCCCCCAATCCGATTATTTCTACCACAAGATATTTTATGGATGAATATATAGCCCATGTTAAGGAAGATCGATGTCCGGCGAAGGTTTGCCAGTCTTTCAAACAATATGTCATTCATAAAGAGAAATGCAAAGGCTGCTCCAAGTGTGCCCGTGCATGTCCGGCAAATGCCATTACTGGAAAAGTTAAAGAACCATTTGTTATTGACCAGGAAAGCTGTGTGCGCTGCGGCGTTTGTGTCGCCAGTTGCCCGTTTGACGCTATTGAGGAGGTTGCCTGAGATGAGTACAATGTTTATTGATGGTAGAGAAGTAGAATTTACCGATGAACGAAATATTCTGGAAGTTGCAAAGAAAGCCGGCATTAATTTGCCAACGCTATGCTACCAGGCACATTTATCTTCTTTTGGCGCATGTCGAATGTGCGTCATTGAGGCAGATAAATGTGGTGTGATGGCAAGTTGCACCACACCGCCGGAAGATGGTTTGCATATTAAGACCAATAGTGCCAGAGTTAGGAATGTTAGAAAAATGTCACTGGAATTGCTGCTGGCTGCCCATGACCGCAACTGCCTTATCTGCGAAAAGAGCAATTCGTGCAAACTGCAGGAATATTCCAACCAATATGGTATTGATAAAGTGCGATTTTTCAATACTACAGATGAAGATAAAAAGCCGATTGATGATGGCAATCCGTCTATTGTACGCGACCCAAATAAATGCATACAATGTGGTAATTGTGTGCGGGTATGCTATGAGCAGCAAGGCATGCACATTCTCGACTTCTCACAACGCGGTTGCAAGGTTGAGGTAACCCCGGCATTTAATAAAAAACTGCATGAAGTTGATTGTATTTATTGCGGGCAGTGCGCGACAGTCTGTCCTACCGGCGCGATTATGGTAAAGTCGGAAACAGAAAAGGTAATGAAGGCATTGGAAAACCCGAAATTAAAAGTAGTATTTCAGGTTGCGCCGGCAGTGCGAGTTGGACTTGGCGAATTATTCGGCATGACACCGGGTTTTAATGTAGAAGGAAAAATAGCCGCCTCTCTGCGTATGATGGGTGCTGACAACGTTTTTGATACCAACTTTGCTGCTGACCTGACCATAATGGAAGAAGCGACGGAGTTTCTTAATCGGATTGAAAAAGGTGAAAATCTGCCGATATTCACCAGTTGCTGCCCGGCATGGATAAAAACTGCTGAACAAAGCTATCCTGAACTGCTGCCGCATCTTTCCAGTTGCCGGTCGCCGCAGCAAATGTTCGGTTCGGTGGCAAAACGGTATTTTTTGAAAGAAAGCGGATTGGATAGGAAAGATATCTATTGCGTATCGGTAATGCCATGTTCTGCCAAGAAATTTGAAGCAGGAAGAGAAGAATTTTCCATTGATGGCAATCGTGATGTTGACGCGGTAATTACCACCCAGGAATTGGCGAAAATGATTTCGGCTTACGGAATTGATTTTAAAAATATCGCCGACCAGCCTTGGGATCAGCCTTATGGCGAGTCTACCGGTGCCGCGGTAATATTCGGCGCATCCGGTGGAGTAGCAGAGGCGGCTTTGCGTACCGCATATAAGAAATTAACTGGTGATGAGTTAACCCTTAATTTGTGGCAGACTGCAGCAGCTGGCGAGAGTTTGCGAACTGCTGTTGTAGATATTAATGGGATGGATGTTAAAATAGTAACAGTCAATGGACTTGCTGCCGCCGCAGAACTGATTGGAAATGTTAAAAATGGCGAAGCGGAATACCATATCATTGAAGTTATGGCATGTCCCGGTGGATGTGTCGGCGGGGCAGGGCAGCCGCCGCATGACACCCTGGTACGCCGTGCGGAACGGGCAAAAGGTTTGGCCGGTATTGATAAAAATGCAAAAGTTCGCCAGTCGCATAACAATAAAGCCGTACAGTTGCTGTATGCAAATCATCTGGGAACACCAAATAGTCACGAATCTCATGAAAGCCTGCATACTGAATATAACAATCGCAGACGTATTTCTGAAGGTATTACACTGTCGCCAGGCGGGCATGTAACGGTAGAGGTATGCGTAGGAACTTGTTGTTTCCAGCAAGGTTCATATAACAGCATGCAAAAATTAGGCAAATTAATCCAGCAGCACGAGATGGATAATGATATAGAATTGAAAGCAACTTTCTGTTTTGAAAACTGCGGTCAAGGCCCAAACATTGCCGTGAATGGTGAGGTAATTTGCAACGCGACCCCGGATAAAATAACAGAAATTTTCAATTCAGAAATTATAGCGGCAATGCGCGGCTGTAAAAGCTGTGGTAAATAATAGCTGGCAACAGTTGATTATGGGAATTAAAAATTAATAATGAAAAATTATGCAGGTTCATGCAAAAAGCTAATTTTTCATTGTTTAAAATTGAAATTTTGAGTATAAATCAGTGACTGACACCGAATGGCGAAGCCAGGAAGGTGTCTGTCACATCGGCATGTAGTAAAAGACATGACTCAGGATAACTTTCTCCTTGACAAATCAACACCAAACAATACAATTACTGCAATACGAAACTGTAATAAAGAAGGATTATTATGTCATTTAAAATAGATGTCTCCGCTGGCGGGAAAGTGGTTAAACCTTATTGGAATCGGATGTTGTGTGCGGATAGGGCGGGACTTTCATTGCGTGCTGATGTTCGCGAGCACCTGGCGATGGCGGTACGCGAGTGCGGATTTCAGAGTTTGCGTCAGCATGGCATGTTTCATGATGATATGTTTGTGTGGGTAGAAAAGGAGAAGGATTTTAATTTTCAATACCTTTTCTCGAATTATGATTATTACCTATCCATCGGTATCCGTCCCTTTGTGGAGTTGAGTTTTTTGCCAAAATGGATGGCGAGTGATGATAAGACAGTATTCACATGCAAGTGTCCTGCTTGTCCGCCGACTGATATGGCTGATTGGCACAAATTGGTTTTTACAACAGTTACACAATTGGTAGATCGATATGGCATTGATGAAGTAAGAAACTGGCATTTTGAAGTGTGGAACGAGCCGAATATCCCGTTCTGGTCAGGCACTCAAGCGCAATATTTCGAGTTGTACCGACATGCTGTTGAGGCTGTGAAATCGGTAGATGCCAGCCTGCGAGTAGGCGGGCCTGCCACCGCGAATTTTACTCCTGACAAAGATGGAAATTATAAACCCGAATGGATAGAAGATTTCTTAGCGTTCTGTTATAAAGAAAAACTGCCAGTTGATTTTGTATCTACTCATCCATATCCGACGGACTTCCCGTTTGACGATAATACAAAAACCCACAAATGTGTGGTACGAAACCGTATGGCGACATTTAACGACCTTACTGTGTTGCGAAAAATGGTTGATGCCAGCCCGTACCCGAATGTGGAAATACATTGCAATGAATGGGGGAGTTCGCCAGGTTGCCGCGACCGTACCCATGACCATGTATTCAGCGGTACATTTCATCTGGAGAACCTGCTGCGTAGTGTTGGCTTAGTTGATTCTATTGCACGCTGGTCGCTGAGCGATATCACCGAGGAAGCCGTTCCCGGTCATGAAGAGTTTTTCGGTGGTTGGGGTATAGTTTCGCCACATGGCTTAAAAAAACCGGCATTCCACGCATTTTCATTCCTGAATAAATGCGGCAGCATAGTTATATACAATAATCCTGACGAAGGAATTGCCGTGTTTCAAAGCAGTGCGAATAATTGGCAGGTGCTATTGTATAATCATCACCCCTACGCCAGTACCGAGGCAACCACTGATACACCGGAAGGGATAGAGAAGATGATTGGCCCGGGCAACCCGCGCAATTTCAATATTGAGTTGTCTGGGATGCCGCGCCGTGTAAGAATAAATATTTCGCTGGTAGATCGCACTCACGGCTGGGCAGAATATGCTTGGCGGCAAATGGGTGCACCAAAATGGCCAAACGCAAAACAACTGGAGCAATTGCGGATAGAACAGGAACCCGCCAAAGCGACAAAAACTGTCGATACTGCTGATGGCTTTCTGGAAATTAACGAAACCGTTGGCGATTTAGGAATGTTGCTGATTGAGATAGAAGCAGTATAGAAATATTGTCAACTGACCACTGTCAACTGTCAACTATTTTGCGGCTTATATCGTCTCAACAACAACGCATTAGTTACTACAAATACTGAACTCAATGCCATTGCCACGGCGGCGTAGATGGGTGAAAGGTTGATGCCTGCCCAACTGAATGCTCCGGCGGCGATGGGAATTCCTATTACATTGTAAAAGAATGCCCAAAACAGATTTTGTTTTATCGTCAGCAAGGTTTTGCGGCTTATCTTTATACCGGTTATTACGCCATATAGTTTGTTGCCCAGCAGAGCGATATCTCCGGCTTCTACAGCAATATCTATGCCATCGCCCATGGATATGCCGATATCTGCCTGTGCCAGTGCCGGGGCATCGTTGATACCGTCGCCAACCATTGCTACCACGCCAGTTTTTTGCACTTCTTTCACCGATTGCGCTTTTTGGTCGGGCAGCACATCGGAAATTATTTCTGTAATGCCGGCGGCGGCAGCTATCTTTTCTGCGGCAGCGCGATGATCGCCGGTCAGCATGACAGTTTTTATTTTCATTTCATGCAGTTCTGCAATAGTGCTTCGAGCATCATCACGCAATTTGTCGCCAAAAGTGAAAGTTCCGGCATATTTACCATTGATTGCCAGATGAGTATGGGTGCTGGTTATTGATATGTCCGGCAGTTCGATATTATTCTGTTTGAAAAAGTTGCTGCTGCCAGAGATAACTTCGATGTCATCAATAGTTCCCGTAGCGCCGTGGCTGGGAATATATCTATAATTTTCTGCCGGTGCGGGAGTAATTCCATTGGATATTGCATATCGAATAATAGCTTTTGCCAGTGGGTGTTCGGAATGAGATTCAATTGCTGCAACACAAAACAGCGCAGTGCTTAATTCGATATTAACAGGTGTAAAAGTTTCTACTTCCGGGTGGCCTTCGGTAATCGTTCCGGTTTTATCAAAAATCACTGTCTTTATCGCGTGAACTTTCTCCAGTATTTCGCCGCCTTTTATGAGAATGCCATAATCTGCCGCACGACCGGTGCCGGCAATAATGGCAATTGGCGTCGCCAGTCCCAACGCGCATGGACAGGCGATTATCAGTACGGCGACAGTGTGTACCAGTGCCTGCGATGGATCGAAAATCAGCCATACCAATAAAGTGATGATAGCAATTAATAAAACCAATGGAACGAATATCCCGGCGACTTTATCTGCTAATCGCTGCATGGGGGCTTTTCCCCGTTGTGCCGCTTCCACCATACGTATTATTTTCGCCAGCGTTGTGTTGTTGCCGCTGCGCAAAATCTTCACGGTCAAACTGCCGGTGATATTTATTGTGCCACCGGTTACAATTGCTTCCGGGTTTTTCTCCACTGGCATCATTTCACCGGTAAGCATGGCTTCATCAATTTTCGAGATTCCTTCAATGATGTATCCGTCCGCTGGAACTTTCTCTCCCGGACGTATAATAATGATATCACCAGGTACCAATTCATTTGCCGGAATGTCAAAAATTGCATTATCTTTTTTAATATGCGCGACATCAGGTTGTAATTTTATGAGCAAAGAAATCGCATCTGATGCCTTTGCCCGCGCTCGAAGTTCCAGATATTTTCCCATAATAATCAAAGTGATAATTGTTGCCGATGAATCAAAATAGAGCATGTCGTGCCTACCTGCCAGCACGGTGAATAAAGAAAATCCCCATGCAGCGGTGGTGCCCAGCACAATCAAACAGTTCATATCTATATAACGATGCCGCAGCGAGTTGAAGGTGTTATGGTAAAATTGCCAGCCGGGGACAAATTGTACGAAGGTAGCAGCAATTATTTGAATGATGATTGAATAACTGTTGTGATTATGCGACATTCCCAGCCACATAACCGGAACAGTCAATAATGCGGAGATAACAAGACGATTTTTTAATTTAGTTAATTCTTTTGTTTCGGTTTGCTTTTGGCTGTTTTGCTTTATATCTTCCGGTTCAAACCCGGTCATTTCCACCGCGGTAAAAATATCTTTTTTGCTTATTACCCCGGGTAAAAATGTTACTTCTGCCTGATAATTTGCCAGATTGACCGATACAGATATTATACCATCATATTTTGACAACGATTTTTCTATTCTGGCGATGCATGCCGCGCAGGTTATGCCATAAATGGTGAATATTACAGTTTCCGGTTCAACTTCAAAGCCGCAGTCGTGGACTATTTCAGCTATTGCCTGCGAATTTATTGCCAGTTCATCATAACCTATTTCTGCTGATGAAAGCGCGAAGTTTATATCGGTATCGGTAATGCCTGTTGTCTTACTCATAACAGCTGTTAATCTATTTGCACAGCTAACGCAAGACATTCCATTTACAGACAGGATGATTTTTTTCATTTTATTCGATAACCGCAATACTTTCCACTTCAAAACCAGTAGTGATAACAGCGCGTTTTAGTATATCTGCTGTTACTTCATCAGAAGTATCAATAACAGCATCGCGGTTGATAATATTTATCACCGCTTTCTTTACTCCCGGTATAGATGTTAGTTTTTTATATAGACTTTTAGCACACCCTTCACAATGCATGCCATCTATAATTATCTTATATTTCATCCGCGACTCCTTATTTGATATTTTAGTCAGAAATTAGTATCATTTACATTATTACCGAAAATCATAGAAAGCAAACAAATGACAATCCGCTCACAAACAATTATAGTATTATTTGCCATTAGCATAATATTCATCAGTTTAACCATGCTGATAAGTGATGCCATCATTCGTGACCGGTTGGTAAAGTTAGAACATGAACGTGCATACCTGAATATGCAGCGTGTTGAAGAAGCATTTGTAAATGAACAAAACAACCTTATTAAAGTAGGGCAAGTGGTCGCTGAATGGGACGAAACAGCAAATATTATCAACGGTAAATTAAATAAAAGCAATGTTAAACAATTTTATAATATCATCATTGAGTATAAATTAGATTATCTGGCAATATACAACAGGAAAAATGTAAATAAAGCTGATTTTGATACTAAATATACGAGATATGTTCAACCTAACCCGTATGTAATTAATAGCTTGGAAAAAGTAAACCCGATTTGCGAATATTTAACTATTAATGACAAACCGATGCTGCTGATGTCTATTCCTGTATTTAAGTACAATAAAATAAATGGCAGGTTATTGATGGGCAAATATTTGCGTGGGCATTTTCTGACGCATTTAAAAAATATAACCCATGTTGATTATCTGAATATTAACAATACCGATTTAAAATCATATTACAAAGAAGAAATTACCAATGGCAGATATTTACTGAAAGAGAAATCAAAAGATGAATTAATGGGTGCCTTTGCATTGCAAAGTGAAACGAAAAAATCTTTAGTAATGCTGGAGATGCAAATGGATAGGAATATTTATGTAAATGGATTGCAATCCATTAAATATTTCTATATTTTAATATTCATCGCATGTGTATTATTTATTTTTACAATTTTCTTTTTTGTAGAGAAAATGGTGCTGAATCATCTGCTGTTTGTAAAAGATGAAATTATTCGTATCAGCCAAACACGCGATTCAGAATCACGCATCAAATCATTGCCTTTTAAAAATAAAAAGAATGAGATATCCATTTTAGTTGAATCGACTAATGAAATGCTTCAGGCTTTGGATGATGCCAGGCGCGAATCAGAATCTATACGCGAGCAAATAGCCGCAGAAGCCGACGATTTTCAGGATTCCCTTAGAAAACTTCACTCAGTCCGTTCAGAATTACTCAGTGTTGAAACAATTGATGAATTATGGCAGCAGGCGGTGGTTTTAGGAGAATCAAAGCTGTATTTTAACCGGTTGTCTATATGGTTGTTTGATGAAAATGATAAATGGCTGATTCATGGCACTTGCGGCATAGATGAAGATGGCACTGTTCGTGATGAACACATGTCGAGTATAGTTGTCACCCGCGAATCGTTAATGGGTAAGCTGATAGAATCAGAACAGCAAATAGTAATAGAACAGGAAGATTCATTGCTTGATAACCGTATTAATAAAGTTGGCATAGGCCCGCATGCGATAGCAAGTATTTGGAATAATGATAAAATGATTGGTGCTATCAGCACTGATAATTTAATTACAGGGAAAAGGTTTACCAGTCGACAATTAGAACTGTTGGAAATTTTAGCGGCAACAGTCAGTCATGTCTATTCAGAAAAGAGCACCTCTTTATCATTAGCTGCAAGTGAAGACCGATATCGCGCCTTATTTAATTCCATGTCTGAAGCCTTTATTTTATTTGATGTTATTCTTGATGATGATGAAAATGTTTTAGATTATCGTTATGTAAATGTAAATTCTGCATACGAAAAATATACCCAGCGAAATAGTGAAATGTTAATCGGAAAATTCATTTCTGAAATATATTCAGAGAATGAAATGGAAGTTAAAGCTAAATATGATGAAGTAGTTCAAACTGGTTTCCCCCAGAAGTTTGATTACTTGAGTCCAAATATAAATAAGACTTTTCAGGTTACTGTATATGTACCCCGTGCAGGTCAGATAGCGGTATTATTATCTGACATTACTGAAAGAAAAACTTATGAAGATCGATTAAACTTCCTCGCATACTTCGATGAATTAACCGGGTTGGCAAACAGATTCCTGTTTACAGACAGATTGACAAATGCTTTATCGAGAATAAACAGAAAAGGCGGCAATCTGGCAGTGATGTTTGTTGACCTTGATCGGTTTAAAGAAGTAAATGATTCATTAGGCCACAATATTGGCGATATGTTATTAACTGACGTTGCTAAACGTTTGAAGGCTTGTATTCGTGATAATGATACCGTCGGTAGAATGGGTGGAGATGAATTTGTATTTTTAATAACTGACCTGACAACTCCGACACATGCTGTTGCTACCGCCGAAAGAGTTGTCCATACCTTGCAAAAACCTTTTGAGATAGATGGGCACACCATATTCATTTCCGGCAGCGTAGGCATAACTATTGCACCAGATGATGGTAAAGATGTTGATGAGTTGATGAAAAATGCAGACCTTGCCATGTATCGCGCTAAATCACAAGGCAGAAACAGGTATGCTTTATATTCGCAGGAGTTGTATACTACTGTCAAAGAACGTCGAAATACTGAGATTGAACTTCGCCATGCTTTAACTAATTCCGAATTTGAGGTTTATTACCAACCGCAAGTTGATTTTCACAATGGCACTATAAAAGGTTTAGAGGCACTGGTGCGATGGAATCACCCGGAATTCGGTATGATGTCGCCAATGCAATTTTTGCCGGTAGCCGAAGAAACAGGATTAATTACTCCAATCGGTGAATGGGTGATGGAAAACGCATGTAAACAAGTACAACAGTGGCGTGAAGCCGGTTGCAACGATTTTTCAATTGCAGTAAACCTGTCGCCACGGCAGTTTGAACATGAATCTATTATTGATAAAGTAAATGATATTTTGATGCAAACAAAACTTCCGTCAAGATTGTTGGAGTTAGAGATAACCGAACATACCGCGATGACGGATACAAAATACGCGATTCATTTGATGCATAAATTACGGAAATTAGGGGTTAAAATAGCTATTGATGACTTTGGTATGGGCTATTGTTCATTTGGGTATTTAAAGCAAATGCCAATTGATACATTGAAGATTGACCATGCTTTCGTGAAAGATATTATCGAAGATAAGAGAAACCTGGCAATCATCCGGGCGATTACTACCCTGGGACACGAAATGGGTATGAGTATGATAGCGGAATGTGTCGAGACAAAAGAACAATTCAACGCCTTGTATAACCAGGGGTGCGACGATTACCAGGGTTATTTCTTCAGCAAGCCATTGTCAGCAAAGGATTGTGAGAAAATGTTGTATCAAAGCAACACATTTAAAATGATTGATAGCAGGATATAAATATGACTTATAAACATCATGGTCTTATGAGTATGGTCTTGTTTTCAGCAATGGTGATTATAGGTATAATTTCGATAGCTATGGACAAAAATTGGCTGGCTGTTGCCGGGTATATAGTGCTGAATCTGCTTTCAACAGTTGGCGTGGCTTATTTTTACTGTGCGAAATGCATTTGTCGGACAAATAATAATTGCAGCCATTACATAATAGGAAAAACTGCGGATTATCTTCCGAAGCGCGAACAAGGACCATATACAATTTCTGATTATTTAGGAATGATGCTTTCCGCCGGAATAGTTTTCGTGTTTCCGTTATATTGGCTCCTGCCGCACATAAACATGTTGATAGCCTTCATCGCAATTGGCGTAATAGCAGGTATGGAAATTATTTTTGCAGTATGCACCCACTGCGAAAATCACCGCTGCCTCGCCTGCAAATGGCAGAAGAAAATTTTTTAAATAGTTGACAGTTTACAAAGGAAAGTTGACAGTGTTTTACCTTTTACCAAACCATTAACTATCCACTATCCACTATCCACTATCCACTATCCATCCACTTTTTTTCTTGCCAATTCTATTAACTCATCTGCATTCTTTGCATCATCCGGGAAAGCTGCTATGCCTATTTTTATTTCAACTGGATTTTCCCATTGTTTTTCTTTAACACCACAGCCGATTCTGTCGCTGAAAATTGCTGCTTCACGGCGTGGCTGTGGCATTAACAGTAAAAATTTCCCATCGCCTATTGATGTTAGCAAGTCGTATGTACGCACGCTGCGGATCAGGTAAGTAGTAATTGATTTTAACATGTTATTTCTGTTGGCAGTTTCTTCCGGCAGATTGCCAACTGAAATCATCACCAGGCTGAAAACGCGCGGTTGGCGCTGGTGTCGTTCAATTTCTTCATTAATGCGCAATCGAATGTAATTTTCAGAATATAATCCTGTTATGCGGTCGTATACGTTTATGGTTGCAATTTTCACTGCTGTTTCAACAGGAGTAATAGTTTCCGGCTTTTCGGTTAAATCATTCTTTAATTTATCAATTGAACGGTGTAGAAGGTATGAGGTGTAATTTGTTGAGATACCCAGCTTTTTTGCGATTTCTGTCTGGTTCATATCGCCAAAGAAAAATAGCTTTACTACGCGCTGTTCCAGTAATTTTAGATTATTTATAGCCTCTTCCATGACGATTCTATCTTCAATTGGCAGACGTAAAGTTTTATACTGAGCAGATTTAATTTTTGATGAATCAATAACCAATAATCCATTGTCGTCATCCGGGTGCTGCGGAGCGGTTAGCGAAACAACTTTATTAAGTTTCTTAGCCGCTAACACCTCATTTATGGATTCAACGGTAAGGTTTAATTTCGCCGCGACTTCATCAGCAGTTGGTTCGCGCATTAATTCATCGGTAAGAGTTTTTATTGCACGGGTTACTTTGGTATTTAATTCCTGTATCCAGGCGGGTTGCCGTATCAATCTGCCGCGGTCGCGCAGATAATGTTGTATCTGACTGGTTATAAGGTGGGTAGCATAGGTGATAAATTTTACACCGTGTTCAGGATTGAAATGGTCAACAGCGTTTAATAACCCGATTGTACCTTCCTGCACCAGATCGCTTTGAGATTCGCCAAGACCAGTAAAACGTCGTGAAACGTTATTTACCAACGGTAAATACGCACAAATAAGAAGGTCTCGTGCGTCGTGATCTTTCGTTTCACGGTATTTAATAAATAAATCCCGTTCAATATTGTCAGGATGGGGCATTTCTGCCTTTCCTGTGGTTTCGTCATTTTTTGTTGTCATAATGTTACTGTAATGTAATGCTGTAAAATTTACGTTATTTTTATTCAGTTTTAGTTACTATCATGTGAATATTATGTATCGATTTTATCTACAAAGAAGATATTTCCCGATACTCTGGTGATACGGACATTAGAAAATCGCGGTATTTCTTCTCCGCTGTCAGTCCGTGCCGGCGATACATTGCGCGAACCCATGGCAACGTATGCTATTTCTCCCATTCCGGTTGCCGGTATGGCAACAGTCACTTCGGCTGTTTCTCCAACCAGGCTTGCCATTTTAACTTCGCTTGATGATTGCACTGCTGCTATCACACGGTTGAAAAATAATATCAATAGCCATGCAAAGATAATAGCAGTTACAATGGCTGCCGGCAAACTATATATTGGAACGGGAATATATTTGACGTAAATTAAACCGCTGCCGCCAAATGATGTGAGGAAAAACGCGATAACTAATGGAGAAAATGGGCCGAATATCATGGAACCATCTACATCAGCAGATGATGCCGTCCCGTGCCCGGAATGGCCATTGCCAACACCATAACTATTGCTGTCTGAACCGGCTTCACCGGCATGACCAAATATACCACTGATACCACCGAGTGCAGCGGTTATTATGGTATATCCAACACCTATTATTAAGCATATCCAATATGCCATTTCCATCCAATTTGTGTTCATACATTCACTCCTGAATAATGTTAAGTATATTATAGCAGATAAGAAGTCAAATGGATATATTCATTCGAATATTTACGTAATTATTCCAAATTTATAAGTAAAATAACGTACTTTTGTGCAGGTTATCAGCTATTGCGGGTGAATATCATTAATGAATATAAAAAATGGAGGTATTTATGCCTGCTAAAATTACATTTATCGGGGCTGGAAGTTTTGGCTTCACCCGCGGTCTCGTACGGGATGTCTTGACCTTTGACCTGTTGAAAGATGCAGAAATTTGTTTGATGGATATCGACCCGGAACGGTTAGAATTTTCCCGTAAAGCGGTAGAAAAAATCATCGCCATGGGCAGCTATCCTGCTAAAGTAACTGCTACCACCAATCGCGCGGAAGCATTGGAAGGTGCTAATGCGGTATTATGCACAATTTTAAATGGCGGTCTTGATATTTGGCGGCATGATATTGAAATACCAAAGCAATTTGGCGTTGACACCAATATCGGCGACACCCGCGGTCCTTCCGGCATTTTTCGTGCCTTGCGTACAATTCCGGTAATGCTGGACATTTGTGCAGATATGAAAAAATATTGTCCGGATGCAATATTATTGAACTATACCAATCCGATGGCGATGTTGTGCCGCGCCATGCAGCGAGAAACAGATATTAAGGTTTCTGGTTTATGCCATAGTGTACAAGGAACGGCCGAGATGCTGGCACGCTGGATTGGCGCACCGATGAACGAAATTGATTATGTCTGCGCCGGTATCAATCACCAGGCATTTTATTTGAAATACACCAGAAATGGTAAAGACGCGTATCCGGAAATTCGCAAGGCTATCACTGGAAATCCTGATACTTACAATGAAGAAATCGTCAGAAATGAGATGTATCTGCATCTGGATTATTACGTTACCGAATCAAGTGGTCACAATTCAGAATATAACGCATGGTTTCGCAAACGTCCAGATTTAATCGAAAAATATTGCACACATGGAACAGGCTGGAATCCAGGAATTTATGGTTATATTCTGGATGCATATTCGGACCGCGAAAATACCTGGAGAAAAGAAACCGAGGATTGGCTAAATAATCCTGAAGCCATCTCTTTGGAGCGCGGACACGAATATGCCGCATATATTATAAATGCTTACATGGGTGGCGAAGCGTTTGAGTTTAATGGAAATGTGCCTAATAAAGGCTTGATTACCAATTTGCCGGATGATGTTTGTGTGGAAGTACCGATAGTTGCCAACAAACGCGGCTTTAATTCTATTCATGTTGGCGCATTACCGCCGCAGATTGCCGCACTGGTAAATACCAGCGTTGCAGTCGAAGAGATGGCAGTTAACGCGGCAATTACCGGCAATGCCCGCGAAGTATTCCATTCAATATGCTATGACCCACTGACATCTGCGGTATTATCACTGCAGGAAATAAAAGAGATGGTACAGGCGATGCTGAATAAAAATGCTGAGTATTTACCGAAATTCAAGAAGATTACTATTGATTAATTTGATTTGTAAAATTGCATCTGCCGGTTTTATCGGCAGATGCGGTGTTAATATATGATATTTCATTTTTTTAATAACCTTGCCGATAGAAATGCCTTTTTTGACGAAATTGTGGCGTTTTTAGCTATTTATTCTCCGTTGATAGTTTCATTGTTAATGGCTTGTTTATTTTGGTTTGGCAAAACCAGTCACCGGAAATTGAATATCGTAAAATCACTGGCGATTCCCTGTGCAATCGCCGGTGTTATTTATTTTATCGAATTATACCTGGTTACCCATATTTTCCATCACGATTTACGGACGCGTCCATTCTCGCATTATTGGGTTAATCTGTTGATTTCGCAAGTCGGAATTCCTACATTTCCGGCATGGCCGGTGGTATTTTCTGCAATATTTTTGCCGGTAATTTTTCAATACAACAAAAAATCGGGTTATCTCGCATCTGTCATAGTTTTTCTCGGAGGGCTTTCTTTAGTTATTTGCGGTGTTCATTATTTGTCAGATATTTTAATCGGGTGGGTAATCGGTTTGCTGGCAGCTATTTCAG
>Ga0194052_1000120_pt1 | contig 54997 bp, 42 predicted proteins | sample SepL226m_MetaG_FD_160117 | JGI IMG/M metagenome (GOLD analysis project Ga0194052, IMG submission 160117) | Anoxic zone freshwater microbial communities from boreal shield lake in IISD Experimental Lakes Area, Ontario, Canada - Sep2016-L227-6m | ecosystem: Environmental > Aquatic > Freshwater >...
ATGTTAAGGATATTCATATTTGGATATTGATTAAATAAAAGATTAATTATTTATCTGAATTGGGACCGGCGATCTCAGCTTTGATCCTGAGAAGCGTGGTGTTAGGCTGGGTGTTTGCAACAACCAGTATGCTTTTTGATTGGAAACCGTGCTTTCCCGCGCTGTTAAATGAGACTTTGATCGTCCCTTTGTCGCCCGGGCGGATCGGAGCTTTGGAATACGAAGGTACTGTGCATCCGCAGGAAGTGCTTACGTCGACGATGATAAGATCGGTTTTCCCGGTATTTGTAAACTGGAATTCATACGAAACCGATTCGCCCTGTATAATCTTGCCAAAATCATGCTCTATCTCTTCAAATTTGAAAACAGGTAATGATCCCGGATTACTCTGACCATCTGCCGTATTCGGATTCTTAACAAGGTCGGTTGATATTTTTTCCTCTTTGTTTCCCGAAGAATTGCAGGAAGAGGCAAATGCGACAGCCAGTACAAATAATATCAGGGATAAGCCTCTGAACTTCATAAGCTTTTATATTAGCGGACTGCAAAGGTAGTAATTATTTTGACTGAATTTGTACTTTTACACTCAACAAAAACTCGAAATTGAAGACCTATCTGATCGGTTTTATGGGATCGGGGAAGAGCGCCCTGGGAAGACAGCTTGCCGGGCTTATGAATACAGCTTTTCTTGACCTCGACGAAATGTTCGAAGAACGTTACCATATAAGCATTTTCGATTTTTTTGAAAAATATGACGAGGATAAGTTCAGGCTGATAGAAAAGGAACTGCTGTTTGAGACCGCCGGTCTTACAAATACCGTTATTTCAACCGGGGGAGGTACTGCCTGTTTTTACGATAACATGAAATTTATCAGGGAGAATGGGGTTTCGGTATACCTGCGGATGACATCCGGGGAACTGGCCATGCGGTTGAAGAATGTCAGGAAGAAGCGCCCGTTGCTGAAAGACCTGCCCCCCGAAGGATTAGAGGCCTGGATTTCATCACAACTCCTCTCCAGGGAAGTTTATTACAATCAGGCAACCCATGTGTTTTACCCCCTTCAGCAGGACATCCGGGAACTGGTACTTAAGCTAACGTAAGAAGGGCGACATTTTCAACATGCTGGGTATGCGGGAACATATCAACCGGCTGGCATTCCTGCATTGTATACTTTTCCTTGAGAATATAAATATCCCTGGCCTGGGTTGCGGGGTTGCAGCTTATATAGACAATTTTCCCGGGAAGCACCGACAGCAGCGTTCTGATCACCTTCTCATGCATGCCGTTGCGCGGAGGGTCGGTGATGACCGCATCGGGATGGCCATGTTCGGCGATAAATTCAGGTGTGAGCAATTTTTCGGTTTCGGCAGCGAAAAACTGAAGGTTGGTATTGCCGTTAAGAGCGGCATTAATGCCGGCATCGGTTACAGCTGAAGCAACGGATTCAATCCCTATCCCTTTTTTTATATAAGGAGCGATATAATTTGCTATAGTCCCTGTGCCCGTATAAAGGTCGTAAACGGTTTCATGGCCTTCGGGCGATAGGTAGCCGGCAGCCAGCCGAAAAAGTTTCCCGGCCTGGATGGGATTTGTCTGGAAGAAAGAAACCGGCCCTATCCTGAATTTTGACTCAGGGAAGCTTTCACGGAACGGAGGTAAAACCTCAGTGATAAACAGGGTGCCCGAATAATGCCTCATCACCAGGTCGCTGATGATATCGTTCTTCTTTTCATTCACCACATAATACATGGATGTTATTTTCGGGAACCCGGCCTGGAGATGAAAGAGCATCGGGAGGATCCGGTCGGGCTCATCGGTCCCGAAAACCATAATCAGCATAAGGTCGCCGGAGGTGGTGGTCCTAAAGATCATGTTACGCAGAAATCCCGAATTGTTCCTGGCATCGTAAAAGCTCAGGCCCCTATCGATCGCATACTTCCTGGCTTCAAGCCTGATGGCGTTTACCGGTTCCTCCATCAGATAGCAATGGTCAATATCGAGGATTTTGTCCCAACGCCTGGGTATATGAAACCCCAGGGCAGGGGAGGCGTCGCCGTCGGCCGCACCCGTGAACCACCTGCGGGAGGAGAATGTGAATTCAAGCTTGTTCCTGTATTCCCTTGTAGCTTCCGACCCGATGATCTCACGCACCATGGGATCTTCGAGCTTGGCAATGCGCCTGAAACTGTCTTCAACCTGCTTGTGTTTGAAATGAAGCTGGCTGCTGTAGTTCATGTGCTGCCAGCTGCATCCCCCGCAAACGCCGAAATGGGAGCAGAAAGCTTCCGTGCGGTCGGGCGAATAGCTGTGAAATTTCACTATCCTCCCTTCTGCGAAGGATCGTTTTGTTTTGAAGACTTCAATATCTACAATATCCCCGGGCACCCCGTAAGGCACAAAAACAACCATCTCGCCATCCCTGGCCACGGCATTGCCTTCAGAACCGGCATCGATAATCTCAATTTTTTCTATCAGTTTCTTCTCGTTCTTCCTCACTTTTCCCTCACGATCTTATTCACGATTTATAAAATGCCTGCTGTCGCCCCATTCCCCGTATCCGATCTCGTCTCCTGCCGCACGTATGTGTTTTTCGAGCGCTATCCTGGTCTCTTCCGGCTCATCCTTGACATTCGGTTTGTTTTCGTACAGCAGGTAATTGTCCCTGTATTTTACCGGGGTCAGGTTGGGCATGATCACATTGGCCCCGGCATAAATTGCCTGCTCCCTTCCCCTGGGGTCAAGGGTTTGCATTGCAGTTGTGGCTGCTATGTTAATGTCGGGCATAATGATCCTTAGGATCGCAACCATTTTAATGGATAGCAGGACCCTTTCTGCAGCCGAAGGAATTAAATTGCGGTATTCCCACAAGGGTGTATCTTCATGTTCTATATAAGGCCCCATTCCAACCATATCGATATCGAAATCCCTGAAAAAGCAAAGGTCATCGGCCAGGTCGGAGGTAGTTTGAAATGGCAGGCCTATCATGACCCCTGTGCCAACCTGGAATCCCGATTTCCTGAGTAATGAAAGGGATTCCAGCCTTGCCTGGTGGGTGTGCCTCTGATCGGCGGGATGCAGTTTTGCATACAGGGCAGGGTTTGATACTTCTATACGTAGCAGGTAGCGGTGAGCCCCGGCCGAAAACCAGCGTTTGTAGGTTTCTTCCGTTTGTTCGCCCAGCGACAAGGTGATATGGAGGCTGCCGTTTGTGGCTGAATGTATCTGCCTGAGCAGGTTCTCGATGGACTTGCTGAACGCCTTGCTGCTTTGCTCCCCGCTTTGTATTACTATTGAAGCAAAATTGTTGTCGGCTGCATACCTGGCCGCTTCAAGCACCTCCTCGTCGCTCAGGGTGTACCGCTGGTAGCGGCCGTTATCCATCCTGATCCCGCAATAGAAGCAGTTTTTGGTACAAATGTTAGAATATTCTATCAGTCCCCTGAAAAAAACTTTCCTCCCCACCATGGCCGTTTTCAGATCGTGGGCCCGGTTGAAAAGCTCTTCTGAACCTGCCTTGTCAAGGGCAAGCAGCATCATTATATCATCTTTTGCGATATATTTTTTTTGTAAAATATTTTCAACAGTTCGAACCATTGTGAGGGAAATGTTAATATATTAGCTTGCTGATGCAAAGGTACCTTTTCTTTCGTAATTTAGTCAGCCGAAAAACCGCCTCCTATGGATGAAGCTATAAGGACAGTCCTTGTCGATGATGACAAAACCAGTTTGCTTACCTTGCAGTCGTTGCTTGAAAAGCATTTTCACGAGGTCAGCATCATCGGAACCGCAATGACGGTTAAAGATGCCATCGCCCTGATCGATGAAACCAAACCTGAAATGGTTTTCCTCGATGTTAACCTCCCCGACGGGGAAGGGTTTGATGTGATGGAAGGAGTTACATTCCGCAAATTCCAGGTCATTTTTGTTACAGCTTTCGACAAATATGCAGTTCGCGCATTTGAATTTTCGGCGCTTCATTACATCGTAAAGCCGGCTACTTTTGACGGATTAAAGACTGCTTTCGACCGTTACAGGGACTCAAGGGAAAAAGACGAGGACATAGATGACCGTCTCTCTGTTCTGAAGGAAAGCCTGAAAGGCGGACAGGAGAAAATAATCATCCCGTCCTCTGATGGTTTGAACATAGTTAAACTGGGGGATGTCGTAAGGCTTGAAGCCGACGATGTGTATACTACCTTTTACCTTTCTAACGGCCAGAAGTTCGTGGCATCGAAATCCATGAACAATTACGAAAAAATACTGGAAGACCTCCCGTTTTCACGTATCCACAGCAAACACCTGATCAACCTGGTGTATGTCAAGCGGTATATGAAAGGCAAAGGCGGTTCGGTAATAATGGAAGACAATTCCGAGGTCGAGGTATCGGTAAGAAAAAAAGCTGATTTTCTCGAAAAGCTTAAATCCTTTGCACGATTTGTTTAAACGTTGAAGCGGATATGCAGTATATCCCCGTCGTCAACGATATAATTTTTCCCTTCAACGAATAATTTCCCTTTTTCCCTGCAGGCATGTTCCGATCCTAAAGCGATAAAGTCGCTGTATTTCATGACTTCCGCACGTATAAAGCCTCTTTCGAGGTCGCTATGGATCACGCCTGCAGCCTGGGGAGCCGTCATCCCTTTGCGGATTGTCCAGGCTCTTACTTCCTTAGGCCCTGCGGTAAAGAAATTCTGGAGGTCCAGAAGGTGAAAGGCTGCCCTGACAAGGCGGTTGACCCCGGGTTCGTTAAGCCCGGCATCGGCAAGGAACACCTGGCGGTCCTCTTCCTGCTCTAGTTCGGCAATTTCCGACTCCAGTTTGCCTGCAACAACAATGACTTCAGCATTTTCGGCCTCGACGCTCCGGATAAACCTTGCCGAGTGTGCATTCCCGTTCACCGCCGATCCGTCATCCACATTGCATACATATAAAACAGGTTTCTCAGTCAGCAGCGCTATATCGGCAATATATTTCTTGTCTTCCTCGTAAACGTCAGCTGTACGGGCGCTCTGGAAGGATTCCAGATGTTTCTTGTACACCTCGAGGACTTCAACACATTTTTTCGCATCCTTATCGCCGCCCTTGGCGATCTTTTCAAACCTCTGTATTTTCCTGTCAACCAGTTCAAGATCCCTGATCTGGAGTTCGAGGTCGACAATCTCCTTATCCCTGACCGGATCAACAGACCCTTCGATATGCGGCATATTGGGGTCGTCGAAACAGCGGATGACATGGATAAGTGCATCCACATTACGTATATCGGCAAGGAATTTATTGCCTTCGGTGTTTCCCCCTTTGGAAAGGCCCGGGATATCAACCATCTCGATTGTTGTTGGAACGATCTTCGCAGCATGAATGAATTTATCAATTTCAAACAGCCTGGGATCAGGCACATTCATGGTCCCAAGGTTCGATTTAGTGGCAGTAAAAGCTGCTTTATGAGTTTCGGCCCGGTTCGAAGAGATACAGTTGAAAAGGCTGGTCTTTCCTGAGCCGGACAGGCCGATGATTCCGCATTTTAAAGGCATGTATGGTTTATTTTAGAGCTTCAGTTTAACTATTAAGGTTCAGCATCCCCTGTTCAACCTGGTTTTGCAGCCGGGGATTAATGAATGATTCTGCGAAATTACATTATCCGTGAGGAACATTCAAGGTGAATATTAAATTTCCTTTAACCAGCTCTGCCTTTTGATATTTCCAATTTCTTTATATTTGAAAAAAAACAGTATGAAAACAGGATTAAAAAGTATTGTCGTTTTGATGACTATCATCATGACTATTGCAACCATGGCGGTGCATTCACAAGTTCTGACTGCCCCGGTACAAAAAGGCAGCCTCTGGGGCTATATTGACCAGAATGGCAAGTGGCTGATCAATCCACAGTATACAACAGCCTGGGGTTTCTCTGAAGGGCTGGCCCCGGCAGAACTGAATAAATTGTGGGGATATATTGACGGGAAAGGAAATTGGATAATCAATCCCCAGTACAAAAGGGCTGAAGGGTACAGCGAAGGTTTATGCCGGGTGATTACAACCGATGACAAATTCGGCAAATGGATTTATCTGGATAAATCTGGCAAACAGGCATTTGCAGCTCATTTTGACAATTGCATGGACTTTAGTAACGGCCGGGCGGCTGCAAGGCAGGGAAAGATGTGGGGGTATATCGATAATACAGGTAAGTTTATTATCGAAGGGAAATATGAACATGCTGAGACTTTTTGTGATGGAGCGGCCCGTGTAAAACTCGATAAGGTCTATGGATTTATTGACCTGTCGGGGAAATGGTTGCTGCAGACCGATTTTGAGAATATCCGTGACATGAAAGAGGGGGCCTTCCCATACAAGGGAAAGGACGGATGGGGGTTTGCCGACAAACAGGGGAAGGTTATTGTTTCGGATAACCTGGATCATGCCCAGCCGTTTTCGGAGGGAATGGGCAGGGCCAAAAAAAAGGGGCTCTGGGGTTTCTATGATAACACGGGAAAACTGGTTGTCCAGTTCAGTTTTGACAATTGCATGGATTTCTCTGAAGGCCTTGCAGCTGTGCAAAAAGGAAAATTATGGGGATTTATTGACAAGTCGGGGAATATGATAGTTCCACCCCAGTTTGATGAAGTTGATTCATTCTCAAATGGCCTGGCTGCCGTGAAATCGGGTTCACTGTGGGGCTATGTAGATAAATCGGGTAAAATGGCTATCCCTGCCCAGTTTGATAATGCCATAGGGTTCACCCTTGAATAAGCCTTACTAATCCTTTGGTAATTAATTTATTTCTTTCTACCTTTGCACCCCATTTTGTCCGGGGTGGAATGGCCTTATGTTCCTTTAATAAAACCCCCGGAAAAGAAAATAAAAGTTTAACCCGGAATTCGCGTATGCGCTTCCAATTAGCCAAATTTAATACATGACTCCTGAAGAAACCAATGTCAACATGGAGCAAAATGTTAATGTTGAACCAGAAATTACAGGCACTGAAGCACCACAGGCAGAAACAACCCCTGAAGTTGTAGCCGAAGTACCTGAGAAAAAAGAAATCAGAAAGAAACCCGCCCCGGCAGAACCTTCTGCGGAATTTGACTGGGACTCTATCGGAAAGAAACATGAACTGTATTCCCAGGATGAACGCAAAAGGCTGGAAGATGTTTATGACCAGACCCTTAAAGCCATCCAGGACCATGAACTGATCGAAGGTACCGTGGTAACGATGACCAACCGTGAAATTGTTGTCAACATAGGCTTTAAATCAGACGGTGTACTTATGGCCAATGAATTCCGCTACAATCCCGATCTCAAAATCGGCGATAAAGTGGAAGTTTATATTGAGAACCAGGAAGACACCACCGGACAGCTTCTTCTTTCGCATAAAAAAGCCCGCATCCTGAAATCATGGGAACGCATCAATACAGCCTATGACAACCAGGAAATCATCAAGGGTCATGTTAAATCCCGCACCAAGGGCGGACTCATCGTTGACGTATTCGGCATTGAAGCTTTCCTTCCCGGTTCGCAGATCGATGTAAAACCAATACGCGACTACGATGTTTTTGTTGATAAAGTTATGGAGTTCAAGGTGGTTAAGATCAACCACGAATACAAGAACGTTGTAGTTTCCCATAAAGCCCTTATTGAAGACGAACTCGAAGCCCAGAAGGCAGAGATCATCAAAAAACTTGAAAAAGGACAGATCCTTGAAGGTACCGTTAAAAATATCACTTCATACGGGGTGTTTATTGACCTCGGCGGTGTTGACGGGCTTATTCATATTACCGACCTTAGCTGGGGACGCATCAACCATCCTGAAGAAATCGTTAAACTCGACCAGAAAATCAAAGTTGTCATCCTTGATTTTGATGATAACAAAAAACGTATCGCACTTGGCCTCAAACAGCTCACACCTCATCCCTGGGATTCCCTTGATAAGGACCTTAAGGTTGGCGACAAGGTTAAAGGCCGCGTAGTTGTTATTGCTGATTACGGCGCATTTGTTGAAATCGCAGCCGGCGTTGAAAGCCTGATCCATGTTTCAGAAATGTCATGGTCACAGCATCTCCGCACCGCACATGATTTCCTGAAAGTCGGGCAGGAAGTGGAAGCTGTTATCCTTACACTCGACCGCGAAGAACGGAAGATGTCGATGGGTATCAAGCAGCTCATCCCGGATCCCTGGAACAACATCAAGGAAAAATACCCTCTTAAATCGAAGCATACCGCGATTGTACGCAACTTTACCAATTTCGGCATATTTGTTGAACTGGAAGAAGGCGTTGACGGACTGATCCATATCTCCGACCTGAGCTGGTCTAAGAAAATCAAGCATCCGGCTGAATTTACCAAGATCGGTGAAAAGATCGATGTGATGGTACTGGATGTCGATGTTGAAAACCGCAGGCTCAGCCTCGGCCACAAGCAGCTTGAAGAGAACCCATGGGATGTGTTTGAAAGCGTATTCTCCGTCGGTTCAGTTCATAAGGGCACCATTGTCAGCATGAACGACAAAGGGGGCATTGTTGCCCTGCCTTATGGCGTTGAAGGTTTCGCACCAACACGCCATCTTCATAAAGAAGACAACACTTCCGCAAGGGAGGAAGAGGTCCTCGACTTCAAGGTGATCGAATTCTCGAAAGAGAACAAGAAGATCATCCTTTCCCATACCAAGATCTATCAGGACGCCGCTTATGCCGAAAAGAACAAGGAAGCAAAGGCAGGCCAGAAAAAGGAAAAGGACACCAAGAAGGCTGTTAAGAAGCTGAAGGATAACCTGGAGAAGACAACGCTTGGCGATATTGAATCACTTGCCAATCTTAAAGCAGACATGATGGCTGCTGAAGAAAAAGTGCGTGGTGCCAGGGCTGCTGAACCCCAGGTCGAACTTCCTTTCGATGAACCTAAAGCAGAAGAAGGAGAAACCGAAGAACCTAAGGCAGAATAAGCCTTATGATATTCTCAGTGACCATACTGGGAAGCAATTCGGCCATCCCGACTTTGCAACGTAACCCAAGCGCTCATTTGCTCAATGCAAATGAGCGCTTGTTTTTAATAGACTGCGCCGAAGGGACCCAGCTCCAGCTCAGGCGCTACAAAATCCACTTCCAGAGAATAAAACATGTCCTGATCAGCCATTTGCACGGCGACCATTTTTACGGACTCATAGGGTTCCTTACCAGCCTGCACCTTCTTGGACGTAAAGATGAATTACATCTTTATGCCGATGAGGAGCTTCGGAAAATTATTGACCTGCAGCTGGCCGTTTCGCGCACCCGGCTGGTTTATCCTCTCATTTTTCATCCGCTGATACCTAACCGCAAAGAGCTGATCATAGATTCAGAACGTCTTCAGGTATACAGCTTCCCGCTGGTACACAGCATCCCCACGAATGGATTCATTTTTATTGAAAAACACCTGTCCACGGTAAGGATCCGCCACCCAAGATCATACGCCTATTGCAGCGACACAGCTTATTCTGAAGAAATTATCCCTTACATTCAGGGAGCAGACCTTTTATATCATGAAGCAACATTCCTTCACGAAATGTCTGTTTCAGCTCATGAGAAATTTCACAGCACTGCTTATGAAGCTGCAACCATAGCTGCCAAAGCCGGGGTAAAGAAACTGCTGATCGGGCATTTTTCGGCCCGGTATGATGAGCTGCAGCCCCTGCTGGATGAGGCAAAATCAGTGTTTCCCCACACTGAACTTGCAGAGGACGGAAAAAAGTTTGATATTTGTCATAGCGATAATACCTGATTCTCAAAAAACCTTTTACATGAAAAAAATACTTCTCATTTCAATGTTGACTATTATGGCAGCAGTTTCTTCAAGCGCCCAGGTTTCAACGGCTTTAATGGATGCCGGTTCCAACACGGCCGATAACCCGTTTCTTACTGAATGGAAAACCCCCTTCGGCGTACCTCCCTTTGACATTATAAGGAACGAACATTTTTTTCCTGCATTTATGGCGGGAATAGAACAGCATAATAAGGAGATAGAGGCGATCATTGCAAATACGGCAAGTCCCGACTTTGAAAATACGCTGGACGCTTTTGATAAGAGCGGTAACCTGCTGGAGAAAGTCAGTTCCGTATTTTTTGGCCTTAATGGCGCAAATACAAATCAACAAATGCAGGATATTGCAAAAAAACTTTCTCCCCTTTTAAGCAAACATAACGATGATATTAACCTCAATTCAAAGCTTTTTGATCGTATTAAAGTTATATATAATACCCGTGAGCAGATAAAATACGAACCCGATCAGCTCAGACTTATTGAAGAGACGTATAAGAATTTCGTAAGGGGGGGGGCCAACCTTGATTCCGCCGGGAAGATTAAACTAAGGGAATTGAATAAAGGGATAAGCCTGCTTCAACTTACTTTCGGGCAAAACCTTTTAGCCGAGAACAATTCCTACAAACTTATTATCGATAAAAAAGCCGATCTGTCGGGCCTGCCGGAGGATGCAATAGCAACCGCTGCCCAGGCGGCCAATGCCGATACGGCCACAAAAGGGAAGTGGGTCTTTACGCTTCAGAACCCAAGCGTCATGCCTTTCCTGCAGTTTTCCGATAAACGTGAGTTGAGGGCGAAAATATTTGCAGCTTATACCAACCGTTGCAATAATAACAACTCCAGAGATAATAAGAAAATCATTGAATCGCTTGTGAAAATGAGGGACCAGAAAGCGAAGCTGATGGGCTATCCCAATTTCGCAGCTTATGTCCTGGATGACCGTATGGCTAAGACACCAGCAAATGTTTACGACCTGCTGAAGCAGGTATGGACACCTGCCCTGGCCATGGCAAAGAAAGAAAGGGATGACATGCAGCAGATTATTAACAAGAACCCCGAAAAATTCGGCCTTATGGGCTGGGATTGGCGCTATTACAGTGAAAAGGTAAGGAAAGCGCGTTTCGACCTGGACGAGGAAACCGTTAAACCCTATTTCAAACTGGAAAACGTAAGGGAGGGTATTTTCTTCGTTGCCGGTAAACTTTACGGGATCACTTTTACAGAGGTTAAGGATGCACCAACATATTGCAAGGGAGTCGACCTTTATGAATGCCGTGATAATGACGGCAGCCTCCTGGGTGTGGTGTACATGGATTTCTATCCCCGCGCAGGCAAACGCGGAGGAGCCTGGTGCGGCAGCTACCGTTCCCAATCCTATCAGGACGGGAAACGTGTTGCACCTGTTATGACCATTGTTTGTAATTTTTCAACTCCCGCCGGCGACAAACCCGCCCTTCTCACAGCCGATGAGGTTAAAACTTTCTTCCATGAATTCGGCCATAACCTTGCAGGGCTTTTCAGGAATGTCAGGTATCAGGGAATAGGAGGTGTGCCACGCGATTTCGTTGAATTACCATCACAGATCAATGAACATTGGGCATTCGAACCTGAAATACTGAATTTTTATGCAAAACACTATCTGACAGGGGAAGTTATTCCACAGGAACTGGTTGACAAGATCGTGAAAAGCGAAAAATTCGGTGAAGGTTTTAAGACAACCGAATACCTTGCTGCTTCATTCCTTGATATGGATTACCATGCTTCAGCGGAAGCAGCAGGGAAACTGGATGTTTTAAAATTCGAAGAGTCGTCAATGAAGAAAATAGGCCTGATTGACCAGATACCTCCCCGGTACAGGTCTACTTATTTCCAGCATACAATGACAGGAGGGTATACAGCGGGATATTACAGCTATATATGGGCCGAGGTGCTTGATTCCGATGCGTTCCAGGCTTTCAAAGAGACCGGGAATATTTTCGACCAGGCAACGGCTAAAAAGTTCAGGACCTGCATTCTTGAAAAGGGGGGATCTAAAGATGCGATGGAGATGTATCTGGATTTCCGCGGTAAAAAACCTTCCATCGATCCGCTTCTTGAAAACCGGGGTCTGAAATAAGCACTTCCCCTTTATTATTTAGAATTTTTCGTTTCTTTTGCTCAATTACTTTCGTATATTTGTTCGGAAGCGTGAATATTTTCACGTCGGCTTACTGCATTATTCACAATTAATGGAGAAATCTGCCGATGAAAGACAAAGAACTTAAAATCCTGGCGATTGACGACAACCAGGATAACCTTACCACCCTGAAAGCGGTTATTGCCGATGCAATCCCGGGCACGAAAGTAATTACTGCTCTTGAGGGCAATTCCGGCATCAGCCTGGCCCTTTCAGAGAATCCTGATGTGATCCTCCTGGATATCGTAATGCCTGTAATTGACGGGCTCGCCGTTTGCCAGAGATTAAAACAGGATAGTCGTATCAGCCATATTCCGGTCATTATGCTCACAGCTTTAAAGACTGACCGTAAAACCCGTATCAAAGCCCTTGAAGCCGGGGCCGAGTCCTTCCTGGCCAAACCCCTTGATGAAGTTGAACTGATTGCACAGGTAAAGGCCATGGCGAAAATCAAGAAGTCGGCCGACTTTCAACGGATGGAAAAATCTCAACTCACCGCCCTTGTCGCAGAACGAACCCATGAGATTGAAAAAGAGCTGGAGGAACGAAGGAAAGCTGAAGATGAACTGCAGAAAGCGAATGACAGGCTGAAGCAAACCCAGCTTGCAACATTAACCCTGATTGAAGATCTGAGAAAAGAAATTAATTCAAGGGAAAAAACCGAATCTGAACTTGTAATCGCCAAAAACAACGCTGAAGAAAGTGACCGTTTGAAATCAGCCTTTCTTGCCAATATGTCACATGAGATCAGGACCCCGATGAATGGCATTATCGGTTTTTCAGAGCTACTCAAGGAGCCTGACCTGGGCCTGGCCGAAAGGGACAGGTACATCACTATTATAAACGATAATTGCCAGCAGCTTCTCCACATCATCAGTGACATTATTGATATTTCAAAAGTTGAAGCAGGCCTTGTGGAACCTGATAATGTTGAATTCTCCCTTAACGAACTCATAGATTCACTGGCCGGTAATTATCAGCCAAAGGCCTCCACAAAAGGACTTAAACTCACACTTCACAAAGAGTCAGACAGTGTAGGAAACATAACAGGTGACCAGACAAAACTGAGGCAGATATTGGAAAACCTGCTTACCAACGCCATTAAATTCACTCAGAAAGGTTTGGTTGACTTCGGGTACAAACTTAAGGGCAATAATCTTGAGTTTTATGTGAAGGACACAGGGATAGGGATCTCTTATGAGCACCGAAAGTCGATTTTTGATCGTTTCTACCAGGTTGAAAGTGGTTTAGCAAGAAAATACGGAGGCACTGGTCTCGGGTTATCCATCTCAAACGCTTTTGTGAAGAAACTTGGAGGAGAGATCCAGGTGGAATCCATCCCAGGCCAGGGATCCTGTTTCAGATTTTCACTGCCTTATGTCCCTGCCGGGAAAATGGAAGAAATCACCACCCCCGCAACGAAAGATGTGTTTAATATTACCGGAAAAACCATCCTGATCGTTGAGGATGAACCTGATAATTTTGACCTTCTGAACATCATATTGGGAAGATTGAAGATTAATATACTGCATGCATGGAATGGTAAGGAAGCCATGCAGATATTTACAGAGCATGCCGAAATAGACCTGGTGCTTATGGACTTTAAACTGCCCGATAAACCCGGTCAGGAAATAACCGGCGAAATGCTGAATTTGCGTTCGGATGTGCCAGTAATTGCAACTACCGCTTACGCCATGAGCGGCGACAAGGAAAAAGCCATTAGGGCCGGCTGTAAAAGTTACCTTTCAAAACCAATCCGGTCCGATGAACTGATGGCTGCATTAAAGGCATTTCTGAATTGATTGTCTTATCCCGTTCTCTGATTAAACGAGAAGTTCCATGTGTATGAAGACCATTGCGGAGGTAATGAGCAGGGAGTATAAGGCTGATATTTCCAGGTATGAAAAATCCTTCCTGGAGAAATCCGTTGAAAAGAGGCTGATTGCTTTAAATATTAAAAGCCTTTCCAGTTTCTCTGAATTACTGGCCAGGGATGAAAATGAAGCAGGTGTTTTTCTGAATTCACTTAGTGTTTGTTACAGTGAGTTCTTCAGGAATTCCCTGACATTTGCGTTGCTCGAGCAGCTTATTTTGCCGGGCCTTATAGAGGAGAAGCAGGCAAATTCAGAAATCAGGATTTGGTCGGCTGCATGCGCTGCAGGCCAGGAGCCTTATTCGATCGCCATGCTGCTTGACGATCTCATCCGCAGAAAAGAAGAAAAATCCAGGTTCAGGATATTCGGTACAGACGTTTCTGAGAAAGAGCTTGAAAGAGCAAGAAAAGGGGTGTATTGTTTATCTGACGTTCAAAATATCAGAACAGGCCTGGTCATGAAGTATTTTATACAGAAAGGAGAAAACTATACAATTTCAGATAAGATAAAGGGCCATGTCGATTTTTCATTTCATGATCTCCTTGATACTAATTATATCAGTCCGGCTTCAAGTATCTTCGGGGATTTCGATTTGGTATGCTGCAGTAACCTGCTGTTTTATTATAATCCTGACATCAGGCAGCAGATCCTGAACAGGCTGTACCTTTCACTTTCACCCGGAGGATACCTGGTAACAGGTGAAGCGGAAAGGGATATTGTTCAACGGCATAAATTCATCCCGGTCGCGGCTCCATCAGCTGTTTTCCGGAAACGAAGATAGTCCCCCGTGTAATTAATTCATAATGAATAACACAGTATGAAATTGAAAAACCTGAAAATAAGAGCCCAGTTGCAGCTTGGCATGGGGTTGATCGTTCTCTTTGTTCTTATACTCGGCTCTGTGGCATGGTACCAGGCCGACATCTTATGGAAGCAAACGGAAGGCTTGTATAACCACCCTCTTAAAGTCAGGCGGGCAATTTCGGAACTGACAGCCGATGTTCTCAAAATACACAGGAGCCTTAAGGATATCATCCTGGCAGAAGATCCGAAAAGAAGGGAAGAAGAAGTAAACGAGATCAACCTTTGTGAGTCTGACGCTTTTATTCAGATCGACAGTCTGTCGAAGCATTATCTTGGCTCACATAAAGATGTCGTTGATATCAATAATGCCCTCATTCAGTGGAAAGGGATAAGGGAATCGACACTGAATATTTTAAAGGATAACCAGGTCAGAGAGGCTGCAAAAAGAACCACGCATGGAGGGCAGGGAGGGGCCCAGGTTGATTTGATCCTGAAGGAGATCAGCGATGTTAGCCAGTTTTCCTATGAAAGAGCCGCCAAGTATTACAGTGAGGCCGGTGAGAGCAAGAAAATGCTGGAACGGCTTCTGCTCATTCTTATTTTTTCCCTACTTGCCTTAACTTTTATTATCGTTATGGCAATTCTCAGGAGCCTGAGGGTTCCGCTGGAAGAGATGATGAATGTTGCCGATGATTTCCGTGAAGGAAACCTGGAAGCAAGAATGAAATATTCGTCAGAAAACGAACTCGGGGAGCTTGCCGCGTCGTTTAACCGGCTGGCTGAGGCCAATATGAATGAGATCAGGTGCAGGGAACTCCTGAACAATATCTCCGACATTATGTTAAGGGAAGATGCATTGCATCCGTTCTGCCTGAATGTGATCAGCATTATCATGAAGTCGACAGGTTCACAACTTGGTGCGGTTTATATGCTGAATAATGAGAATACCTTATTTGAGCCCCTGGTAACTATTGGTCTGAAGCATGATCTTGCCAGGCCTTTTTCAAAAGATATTTTTGAAGGCCAGTTCGGGTTGTCGGTTGCAAGCAGGCAGATCACCCACCTGAAAGATATCCCGGCCGACACACCAATGATTTTCCAGACAATCGCAGGTGATTTCCGGCCCAGGGAAATGATCAGCATTCCTATACTCTCCGGAAACGAGATAATGGTCATGGTGTCCCTTGCCAGCCTCGGCACTTTTTCAAACGAAGCACTGCGACTTGTTAATGATATCTATCCAACCCTTACAGCCCGCTTTAACGGTATTCTGGGGCATCAGAAGATCCTCGAATTTTCGGAAAAACTTGAATCACAGAACCGTGAACTGGATGAAAGGGCCAAAGAACTGGGCGTACAGGGGCAGGAACTGAGTGAGCAGAACCTGGAACTGGAAATGCAGAAAGGCCAGCTGGATGAAGCCAGCAGGCTTAAAAGCACTTTCCTTTCCAATATGAGCCATGAACTGAGGACTCCCCTGAATTCGGTCATTGCGCTTTCGGGGGTACTTAGCCGCCGTCTTCTCAACTTAATACCGGAGGATGAATACAGCTATATCGAGATCATTGAAAGGAACGGAAGGAACCTCCTGGCCCTGATCAACAATGTTCTGGATCTTTCACGAATAGAAGCAGGGCATGAGGAAATATTGGCTTCGAACTTCAATATATTTGATCTTGCGGATGAGCTTGAGGGAATGCTGGGCATTCAGGCAAAAAGCAAGAATATCGCCCTCGTGAACCTTATTGGTCATGATCTTCCTGATATCAGGTCAGACTACCCGAAATGCCGCCATATCCTGCAGAACCTTGTTTCCAACGCAGTCAAGTTCACCGAGCAGGGAAAAGTCACTATTGAAGCGAGGCAGGAAGAAAATGAAATGATCGTCACAGTTACCGATACCGGCATAGGTATTTCAAAGGATGAACTGCCTTTTATCTTTGACGAGTTCCGACAGGTTGACGGAAGTTCATCGAAACGCTTTGGGGGGACCGGACTGGGCCTTGCCATTGCAAAAAAGTATGCCAGACTGCTTCACGGTGAGATCAGGGTTGAAAGCCAGCCCGGTGTGGGCTCCAAGTTTACTCTGATATTGCCGATGATGCTTAACCCCTATAAAACATCCGATGTAAGCGAGGATAATAAAATATACAGGCATGTTCCCAGGTCTTCCGGATTCCATGCTTCAGAATCCGGGGCAGGAAAAACCATCCTTGTATTTGAAGACAGTGAAGCTGCGATAATCCAGATCACCGATATCCTGACCGAACAATCTTATACAGTTCATGTTTCCAGGGACGGAAAGGATGCAATTGACCAGATCAAATTGTTTCATCCCGATGCTATAATCCTGGACCTTATGATGCCCGATGTTGACGGCTTCCAGGTTCTTAAAATGATCAGGGAAACAGCCGAAACTTCAAAGATCCCGGTCCTTATACTCACCGCCAAACATATTACCAAAGAAGACCTGAGCTTCCTGAAAGGAAATAATATCCACCAGCTCATCCAGAAAGGGGATGTGGGCAGGATCGAACTTCTCGCTACCATTGATAATATGGTTAATCCCAAACACGAAGCTGTAAGGCCGAAAAGTACCGTTCAGCCTGTGCCCGAACGAAAAGGCAAACCACTTATCCTGGTGGTCGAAGATAACCCTGATAATATGAAAACCGCCAGGGCCATACTAAGCCAGGAGTATATGGTAATTGAAGCTTATGACGGTTCAGAGGGTGTACAGCAGGCCCTGGCACATAAACCCGACCTTATCCTCATGGACATGTCGCTTCCTGTAATGGATGGCTTCGAAGCCTTCGATGCGATCAGGAAGTCGGAAGAGCATAAACACATCCCTATTATTGCATTGACCGCGAGTGCCATGAAAGGCAGCCGTGAAGAGATACTGGAATACGGCTTCGATGATTATATTTCAAAACCCATAGATGAACCAATGTTCTGGCGTGTTTTGAGATATTACCTGGGAGAGCCGGGGTGATTATAAACCCTGCCTGAAAGTGCGTCGAACAGGACCTCTGCGGGGTGAAGCGCCTTCCTGCCGGTTCCGTCTTTTATCTGGTGCCTGCAGCTTGTACCTGCTGCAGCAATAATGACTGCGGATGAGGTTTTCCTGATCTCGGGAAACAGCACCAGTTCCCCGACTTTCATCGACACCTCGTAATGTTCCTTTTCATAACCAAAAGCACCTGCCATGCCGCAGCAGCCCGATTTTATCTCTTCTACTGAATAATTAACGGGAAGCGACAACATTTTCAAGGTGGTATCTGTTGATGCAAGGGCTTTCTGATGGCAATGCCCGTGAAGCTTGACTTTTGCCGGCTCCGAAGTGAACTGCATTGGGCTTATCCTCCCCTCTGAAACCTCCCTCATTATAAATTCGTCATACAAAAAGCAGGATCCCGAAAGCTTTACAGCCTGCTCCCTTAATCCCGGCCCTGCAAGGTCGGGGTACTCGTCCCTGAAACCCAGGATTGCCGATGGCTCAATACCCACAAGGGGGACCTCTGGTGAAACAAGCCCTGAAAAGGTCCTGATGTTATTTGCAGCAATGGTTCTGGCTTTGCGAATCAGGCCCTTCGAAAGGAAAGTCCTCCCGCTTAAATCATGGTCTTTAAACAATACTTCATAACCAAGATGGTTGAACAGGAGGACTGTTTTAATACCCGTTTCAACATCATTGTAATTTGTAAACTCATCCACAAAAAGGTATAAGCTGCCATTCTTTTTACCCAGGCCGTCATTCAGTGCGGGGAGGTTCTTCCCCAGCCAATGTTTCAGTGTCGTTTTATGAAGTAATGGGATACTGCGGGCGACGGCAAAGCCGAGCATCTTTTTTGAGATAGCCGAAAAGAATGAATTCTTCTGAAAGAAATTAAAAATGCCCGGTACCATGCTCCCGAGACGGTTTATACTGCTGATGTATGCTATGAGCCGCGACCGCAATGGGATCCCGTTGGAATCATAATAATGCTGGAGAAATTCAGCCTTCAGTTTAGCTATATCAACATTTGAAGGGCATTCGCTTTTGCAGGCTTTGCAGCTCAGGCAGAGGTCCATTACCATGTAAATTTCGGCATGGTCAAAGGGGTTTGATTTAGTTGAATTGGTAAGAAATTCGCGCAGGATATTTGCCCGGGCCCTGGTCGTCGAATTTTCATCACCCATGGCCATATATGAAGGGCACATCCATTTCCCGGTGACTACATTGTTCCTGCAGTCGGCCGAGCCATTGCATTGCTCAGCGGCCCTCAGTATGCCATGGCTTGATGTAAAGTCGAAATATGTTTCAAACTCCTTTGCCGGCGCACCCGGCTCATACCTGAGGCTGGAGTTCATTTTCGGCGTTCCGACGATCTTGTTCGGATTAAAGATATTGCCCGGATCCCAGCATTTCTTGATTTCCTCAAGCAAGGCATAGTTGTGATCACCAATCATGAGCGGGATAAACTCCCCCCTCAGCCTTCCGTCACCATGCTCCCCGCTAAGTGAACCGTGGTATTTCTTCACGATCTTCGCCGTTTCAAGGGCGACGGTATGAAACAGTTCAACGTCAGCAGGGTCTTTGAGATTTAATACGGGCCTGAGGTGGAGTTCCCCCGATCCTACGTGGGCATAATAAACGCAGTTAAGCCCCAGTCCTGCCAGCATGGCATCAAAATCCCTGATGTAACCAGGCAGGGCAGAGGGGCTCACTGCCGTGTCCTCTGTGACGGGAACCGGTTTGCGGTCACCTGGGTAATTGGAAAGAACCCCTAAGCCGGCTTTCCTGAGATCCCACACACGCTTGAGTTCAGGAGGGAAGACCATCGGAAAATGGTAACCAAATCCCGCATCCCGCATCTCAGCTTCCATTAAACGGCATATATCGGTGATCTCATCCCTGGTCTCCCTGGCAAACTCAACGATCAGAATGGCTCCCGGGTCCCCTTCAATGAAGAACCGGTTCCAACGTTGTGTTATATTGTCTTTGGTACAGTCCATGATGGCCTTGTCCATCAGTTCAACGGAACCGGGTGCATATCTAAGGGCAATGAGATTTGCCTGAAGGGCCTCGGCAATGGTGTTGCAGTGAACACAAACGAGGGCTTTCTGTTTCGGGGGCAAAGGGACCAGGTTCAATTTGATCTCGGTCATGAACATGAGCGTTCCTTCTGAGCCGGCGATAAGTTTACAGAAGTTAAATGATGAAATCCTGTCATCATGAGCCATGAGCCATGAGGCATGAGGCATGTGTGGATACTGCTCACAAGTTTCGCTCCCCTTGGAAAACGGCTCCGTCTCCAACAGCAGATCGATGGCATAACCTGTATTGCGCCGATGGATTGCCGGATCGGGGTATTGGCTGCGAATCTCCTCCTGGTTTGAAGGATCGGAAAGGATATCCCGCATCTGCCTGTAGATCTTGTTTTCGAGAGTATCGCCCTGGCATTTTTCCTCAAATTCCTGCAGACTGAGGCCGGTGAATTCCACTTCCGAACCATCGCTGAGGAAGCCACTGACCGAGAGCACATGGTCGCGGGTGCTGCCGTACAAAATCGAATGTGCACCACAGGAATTATTTCCAACCATACCGCCTATCATACAACGGCTGGAGGTGGAAGTCTCCGGACCGAAGAACAAACCCTGCTTCTCAACCACTTTATTAAGCTCATCAAGGATAACCCCCGGCTCAACCCTTACCCAATGCTCGCCGGCATTGATCTCAAGGATTGATGTCATATGCTTGCTAACGTCAACCACAAGGCCTGAGCCTACTACCTGGCCGGCGAGGGATGTACCCGCAGTGCGGGGGATAAGCGGGATGTTGTTAAGGGAGGCAAAAAGGATGAGTTTTTTAATATCTTCCTTGTGTTTTGGCCGCACAACCCCGGCAGGGATCTCACGGTATGCCGAGGCGTCGGTGGCATACATCAGGTTCCATGCAGTATCGGTATATAATTCCCCCGCCAGCTCCGGCCTGAGTGTCTCCAGTTTTTTCAGAACCTCCGGTTTGGAGCTCATTTCATTTTATTTAAAAGGTCAAAATACAGGGTACTGGTGCGTATGATATCAAATGCAGGCTGGGCCTGCACCCTGGCCTTATTGTTGAAGCCCTTGTCACATGCCTTTTTAAGGTAATCAAGGGTTTTTACCGTGTCATTTTTCTTGCCTGAAAGAACGGCCAGTACATACCAGGGTTCGGGATTCTCTGGTTCAACCAGGGAATAAACCGCAACTACAATCGCTGTTTGTTCGAAATTATTTTGCTTGACAAGTGCGTTGGCGTTGGAATAGCAGAAAAGGCCGAGGAACGCCAGCAAACGGTGATTCATAAGTGTATCTTCAGGGCTCAGCCTGGAGTTATTATTGTCACGGTACTTTTCAATCCTCGATTTCCACCATTTCAGGTCTTTGCTGTATAATGCCTCCATCAGCATCTGCTGCTCCTTCTGTTCCTTCCCCAAAACATCGCTGAATTTCTTCAAAGCTTCCTTGTATTCAACAGATCCTTCAAGGGAAGTAAGCCGTGATTTAAGCTCACCAAGGTCCGAAAGGCCGTCCAGGCAGCTTACCTGGAATGCCAGGTTCTGCCTTGCATACAGCAACCGGCCCTGTTTGACAAGGGAGTCATAATCGGCAGTCATAGAAGATGAAAATACCCTGATCAGGCTGTCGCTCTTTTTAAGCCTTCCATCTTTCATGGAATTAAATGTATACCAGTTCAAGGCCTTTTCGATTTCTGATTGAGGCGGCCAGGCGTGAATCCCGTCGAATTCAAGGATAAAATGCCTGAACTGCATCTGGGACAGGGTCTTGTCAAGCGCTACCATCTCGGTAAGGTTGAAATCGCCCAGGCCGACAATTCCGAAATAATCGAACTTGTACTTCGGTGGCTGGACTACTGATGGAAAACCTGCCCCGCAGCCTATGACCCCTTTGACGACAGGCCTGTACATAGCAGTGGCAGTTGAGACTCTTGATCCGCCCGAGAATCCCATCAGGTAAATTGCCGAAGTATCAATAGGAAGCCGGTTTTCGATTTCATCAAACATCGCCTGAACAACCGCCTGGCTTTCTTCGGGTGTTTGCATGTTCCTCGAGTCATTCGAACCAACAAGGATAAACCCGTATTTTTCGGCAAGGCTGCTGAAGCGTTTTACCGGGAAGCTCCCGTCGCCGCTGGGATCAAAAGCAAGGATTACCGGGAACCTTCTGGAAGCTTTATCCGTGTTGAAATGGTTGCTGCAGAATGAAGGCAGGTAGAGTGAATAGGTCAGAAAGGTATTGGCGTTACAACTGAGGTGTTCATGTACCTTCCCTGCCTGGGGGAGGAGTATGTCACCTCCTTTTTTTGCGCTTCCCGGTGAGCAGGAAAGAACAGGCAGAATTAAGGACAGGAACAGAATAGCATTAAGATTCGCTGCCATGATGATAACATTTACTTTTTATAAAAATCGGTCGACTGGAATATTTTATCTGCTGATTTGGCGATAAACCCGCTGTACAATTTACCGTCAGTGTCGGGATAGCGTTTGGCAAATTCGTAATAGCAACCCGGAACATTAAAAAATCCTTCTTTAAATAAGGTGCTCACCATGCCTGCCCTTATACTTGATTGTTCAAGTAAGTCTTCCGGGCTGCCCTGTATCTCCCCGCCCGCATCATTCATCAGGAACCCTTTCCCTTTAAGAAAAGCATTGATTTTTGCGATGCTGTCATATTTCTTAAGGAAGTTCACACTAACGGTAAAATGGTTGGCGCAAAACCCGTTCACATAAAGCCATGCCGCATATTCCGATTCCTTCCTGAGCTGTTCAAACAGCTCAAATGAGGGCATCCCGGATAGATTGCCGGAATAGATCAGATCGGGGGATGCCAGCTTATTGGCCGGGATTGCCTGTATCCAATCCTTCACCGTTTGCCTTAGCAAAGGGCTGAATTCAGAAGTCAGCAGCTGGCTTATAAAAACCCTGGGGGCATGCCGGTCGGATGCATGCTCAAAATGCTTGGCGTAAAGCTTCTTCTCTTTAAAATGATAATCGCCTTTGTAAACGTACCCGCTCGCCAGGAATTCCCTTGAAAGCACGTCTATGTTGATTTGCGGATGATCATAAGTCCTGAATGCCACATGGTCATTGATTATTGTCTCGCCTTCGGCGGATAACAACTCCCATACTTTCTTCGTGGCGGGGTTCTGTGCAGTATAGACTGCCCATAACCTGTCAAATATTTCGTTGTGTTTCATATATCCCGCATCTTGCATCCTTAAAACATCCCGGTTAAAAATTCCTCCATCGTTAGATTTGCGACGTAATCGTTCAGGTCAAACCTCCCCAGCGCCAGCCTAATGGCCGATTCTTCGTGAGAAACCCCTGTAACGGCCTCTTCCAGTTCTTCCGTGTCAAATTTAGAGAAATAATCCCCAAACATTTTAAAATGCAGAATTATCCCGTTTTTGACATCCAGGTCAAATTCAAGCGTGCCGCTTTTCTCGGTTCTGAGGATCTTTTTAAAATTGTAATTCGGTGAATACCCGAAATTCCATTCCCAGGTGCTGTACTTGGTCCTTACAAGTTCATTGATCTTTGCATGATCCTCCTCGCTCAGGTTATATACCTTTGCATCGGGGTACATGGTAATTATATGTTCCTGGACAAGGTCTGAAAAAGTCATAACATCCATAGGCTCTTTAAGGTGTTCGCTGATATTGGTGACACGGCTCCTCACCGATTTGACAGCCTTGTCGCGGAACTTTAAAGGATCAACGTTAAGCGCCTGGCCCAGGTCGGCCATCTTTGATGAAAACAGCAGGGTGCCGTGATGAAGGACCCTGTTTTTCCATATATGCTCGGCATTGCCCGAGAATTTTTTCCCTTCAATGGTCAGGTCATTCCTCCCTTCAAACCTGGCGTCAATGCCCAGCTTCAGCAGAACATCAAGGATCGGTTGCGTGAATTTCCTGAAATCAACCAGCAGGTCCGATTGCCCGGTTTGAATAAAGGTGAAGTTCAGGTTACCCAGGTCGTGAAACACCGCACCTCCGCCTGAAAGCCTCCTTACAACCGGGATATTGTTTTGTTTAACATATTCAACATTGATCTCGGCAAGGGTGTTCTGATGTTTGCCTACGATAATCGAAGGGGAGTTCCGCCAAAGCATAAATGAATCATCTGCAATCTCTTTAAGCACATATTCCTCGGTTGCAAGATTAAAGCAGGGGTCAGTATTGTGTCGCCTGATGATAAGCATGGATCAGTATTTTTAGCAAAAATAATTGATTCCGCTTAACTTTGCAGTTCAATTTCTGCTATGGACTACCTGGTTTATTTATTATTCAGGGCATTTGTTGCTCTCTTCAGGCTGATGCCGTTCAGGATGGCTTATCTGTTTTCAGATCTTACATTTTTTATCACATACCGCCTTACTGGGTACCGCAGGAAAGTCGTGTTTGACAATCTCAGGAATTCCCTCCCTGGCAGGTCCGAAAACGAATACAGGAGTATCGCGAGGGGTTTTTACCATCACCTGGGCGATATGATGGTTGAAAGCCTCAAATCGTTTACCATGACCGAGGCAGAGATCGTCGCAAGGTATAAATATGTCCGTACCGAAGAGCTTGACCAGTGTTACCGTGAGGGCAGGGGGGCGATTTGTGTGGCGGGGCATTACGGCAACTGGGAATGGGCGGGGATTGCAAGCGGCACACAGCTGCTTCACAAACCGGTTGGCTTTTATAAACCCCTCACGAATAAATATATTGACGCTTACACCCAGAAGACAAGGGTACAAGGCAGGTCGGTACTGGTCTCGATTGCCGACACCAGGGCGGTATTCGCAAAAGACTGGGGGGAGCCTCCCATCTTTTACATGATCGCCGACCAGAGCCCTCCAACTGAAAGGCTGGCACTCTGGGTTACTTTTCTTAACCAGGATACCGCCGTGCTTCACGGCCCCGAGAAGTACGCCAGGGTTGACAACCTGCCTGTTTTTTATGCATGGATCAAACCGGTGAAACGTGGATATTATACACTTGATTTCATCCCGCTTTCACTCGAACCAAAGAATACGAAAACATCAGAGATCACAGCCAGGTTCATGAACATACTGGAAGACCAGATAAAAGAAGACCCGCGTTATTACCTATGGTCCCACCGCCGGTGGAAATTGAAAAGGCCGGAAAAGAAGTCGTAATTATCGCTTAGCTCAACAGGATGCAAGATGCAGGATACAACATATTCTTCATCCCGCATCCCGTATCTTTATAGCAGTCCCCCGTTCCTGTAGATCGCCATCTGGGCATCATAGAATTTGTCAACCTTGCCTGCTTTATTATTAACGAGGTTCACGATATCGCCGGTTTCGAAATTCAGGCGGATACTGTCCCCGTCTTTCAGCTCAAGCTCGGCAATCACCTCGGGTTTGTAAGTCAGGATAGGCATGGCTGCGTTGATGGCATTGCGCTCATAGATCGCACCATAGGATTCGGCCAGGATGCAGTTGACCCCAAGTGAAATGAAACAGTCAACGGCCTGCTGCCTCGAACTCCCGGCCCCGAAATTCTTGCCGGTCATAACGATATCGCCGGCCTTGGCTTTCTTCGCAAAATCCTCATACCCCTTAAGATTGTCGAAACTGTACTGCCCCATTTCTTTTATGTCGGTAATGGTTAGGTAGCGGTTGTGGAATATCATATCGGTATCGATATTGTCTTTGCCGATGAGCCAGACCCGGCCTTCGACAACTGAGGGTTTGCTTGTTTTAACTTTTTCTTTGACTGCGGATTTCAGTATGGCTTTGTTTCCGAATTCTGCTGGTTTGGCCGGGATCTGGTCAGGTGTCGTGATAAATCCGGCAACAGCGCTGGCTGCCACCACGGCAGGGGAGGCCAGGTAAACAAATCCTTTCCCCTGCTTCCCTTCAAAATTGCGGTTGCCGGTACTTATAGTCACTTCGCCCGGACCGTTTTGACCGACCTGCCCTGCAGCGCAACCTGCGCAGCCTGCGTTGGATACCATGGCGCCTGCATCTTTGAATATCTTGATGAGCCCTTCGTCGAGAGCCTGGTTCCAGATTGAATCGGTCGCGGGGACTATCTTCAGAACAACACCTGGCGCAACTTTCCTGCCTTTCAGAACCGAGGCTGCCATCCGCAGATCATCAATACGTCCATTGGTACAGCTGCCTATGAAACCAGAGTCTATCTTTTGGTTACGCACATTGTCAATGGCCGTATCGTCTTCAGGGTGCCCGGGTTTGGCAACCATGGGAACGAATTTCGAAAATTCAATATCAAATGTCTGATCATAAACAGCACCTGCATCTGCAGTAATCATGGGATAATCGTTACCCGTGATTTTTTTCAGTTCCGCAAGAAGTGAATGCGTGGTAGGGAAGATGATAAGTATAGCTCCCATCTCGGTGCCCATAGATGAAATTGTGATCCTTTCATCCAGGCTGAATTTTTCTGTTTCAGCGCCGTAGATCTCGACCGAATAGCCAAGAAGTTTATTGGCCCCGAAAATGCTCAGCAGGTTCAGTACGATGTCCTTGGCTGAAACTCCTGCCGGCCTTGGCCCGTTAAGGTTTATCTTTACAGATGCCGGGACCTTGAACCAGACTGCCCCCTTTGCCCAGGCGGCTGCGATATCCTGGTCGCCCATACCCTGTCCGAAGGAAGCAATGGCGCCCATGATGTTCGCATGGGAATCGGTTGAAACGAACGTGCTCCCCGGCCATGCCAGTCCGCCGTCAATTGCCAGGTGCGTTCCCACTCCTGAATCCACATCATAGATACGGATGCCTTTTTCACGGGCGTACTGCCTGCAATAATGCTGGTTCTGGGCATATTTCTGGTCCGAGCCACCGGGGTTGCAGTCAAATGTGAAAATCGTTTTCGCCGGATCGGCAACAGTTAACCCGTTATCGAGGAGGTTCTTGACGACATTTGCCCCCCCGAAATCCCGGGCTGCGCGGGTATCGATAAAAACATCAACGATATCGCCCGGCTTCACAGGCTTCCCGCCTGAATGAGCGCTTATAATCTTTTCAATTATAGTCATAATTTTTTTCTTTAAACTTCGTATTTCGTTCGCATCTTTGCAACGCTGCTACGGTTCTCTTCGTTCACCTGATGCAGCTTTTGCAAAATGCTCGCTCAAGGCGAATTCAAGTGAAAATGTTCGTTAGAGCATCTACCGTAAATCACTTCAGTCTTTCCCTGAACGGCTCAAAGGTCATAAAGTCGGCATGATGCACTATATAGGCTTCAACCGTACGTTTCACCATATCCCCTTCTCCTGCATGGGTCGCGATGATATGGCAAACAGCAGCCGGGACGCCGCATTGTTCAGCCAGTGAAACACCGCTGAAAGGATGGCGGAGGTACTTTCCGTACATTCCCTGCACCGACTTGCCGTCCTTCATCTCATATTCAAGAAGCTTGCCAACGTCGGCCAGGATGGCCCCGGCGATCAGGACATCCATATTCACAGGAAGGTCATCCTTGAAGAATTCATTCATTTTATTCCCTGCATCGCGGGCAACATGAACCACGCAACGCTTGTGGGCCATAAATGACACTTTAAGGTCGGGCCCTGCAAGCAGGGTGAAGGGGATCCTGTTCAGGTCTTCGGGAGTGAGAACGCTTTTTTCAAGGGCAAGTTCCCAGGTTTTGGCCGTTTTTTCACGCAGATCAGTATCATTGATCCACAGCAGCTCGGGCCAGAGGGCTAATACTTTATCGGTCATAAGTTGGAGATTAGGTGCTGGGTTACTGGGCTACTGGGTAACTGGATTGTGTATTTCTTCTCTATCCCAGTAGCCTGGTAACCAAGTAACCTGTTCCCGGATTAATTTACACTAATTTGGCTATAATCGCGTCGGCCATCTGGCTTGTCGATGTTGCTCCCTTGCTGAAAACATCAGGTTTCCCCGGGAGTTTCATCATATCGTAAGTCATGACCTTACCTTCTTCAACCACTTCTGCAATGGCTTTGGAAATTTTTGCAGCAATTGCATTCTCGCCTATATGCTCGAGCATCATGCAGGCGCTCATGATCATGGCGATGGGATTAACGATAGAAGGATTGAATTCGGCATACTTGGGAGCTGAACCGTGAGTGGGTTCGAACACTGCGATCTCGGGGCCGATATTGGCGCTGCAGGCGAAGCCCAGTCCGCCGATAAGACCGGCAAAACCATCGGAAATGATATCTCCGAACATATTGCTGGCAACAACAACATGGTATGTTTCAGGATTCTTGGTGAGCCACATCATCTGGGCGTCGATATTGGTATCCTGTACCTTGATGCCGGGGTACTCTGTTTTCGACATTTCCTGGGCGATTTTAAGCATCATTCCAGAGGTCTCCCTGATCACATTTGGTTTTTCGCAAACCGTGACAGTGTCGAAGCCCCTTGATTTGGCATACTCGAATGCAGCTTTTACAATACGGCTGGTATATTTTTTGGTCAGGATACGGGTTGAAACAGCGAGTTCAGGCCTGGGGCACCATGCAAAATTGTCCTTGAATTTTTTATGGGTCATCAGCGCATCATACACCTGGTCGGGGGGATTGGTCCATTCCACGCCGCCATAAAGACCTTCGGTATTCTGCCTGAAGATCATGGTATCAACAACAGGTTCCTCTATAACGCCCCCAAAACCGCGGCGGATGAAATTCAAAGGGTTCCCTTTAAAGGTTTTACATGGACGCATGCAGATATCAAGGTCATATTTCTGGCGCATGCTTACAATCGGGCTGTAGTAAGTAAACCCTTTCCCTTTCAGTTCAGGTGAAATCTCAGCTTCGGCTTTGTCCTTGGGCTTTGAAGTAATCGCTCCGAAGAGACCGATCTTATGCTGTTCAAGGAGTTTCTGCGTGCGTACAGGGAAGGGGTCGCCTTCCTTGCACCAGAATTCCCATCCGATGTCGCCATGAACGTATTCAGCTTCAAAACCGGCAGCATCCAAAACGCGGATGGCCTCATCCAGGACTACTTTACCTATGCCGTCACCAGGCATGGCTACGATTGTTCTTTTTGCCATAAGAGTATGATTTGGTTTGTATTAGGGTATGTGAATTGGTTCACAAAAGTACAAACTTTTCATCTTAATTTCATAGTTTATGGAAGAATACCAGAATTTTTTGATAAAGAACTGTTTAAGATTGATTTGAAAAGTTCCGGGCAACAGTTGAATAACTATTCTATGGAGCCGGTATTCGCCATGTGGTCCAACCCGTTTTCTGAAATGAATTTTATAAGGATAAAAAAGCAGGCATGGCCGATATCAGCCATGCCTGCTTTACATTCTGATTATTTTAATTGCTGATAATTATCTTCCGGATGATTTTATTATCGCTGCTTGTGAATACGATGGTATAAACTCCAGCTGGAGTTGGTCTGAGATCGATTAGCTGAGAAGTTGTGCCTTCTACCACAAAATCAGTATAAAGGTATATCCTGGCTCCAAGTTCATTATAGATTGCTATATTGAATGAAGTTTTGGTTGGCCAGCTTATTGAAGCAGTAAAACTGCCATTGTTAGGTACAGGATATATGCTGAATGATCCTTCGATGTTTTCATCAATACCTACACCCTGAATGTATTTATGGTTGGAGGTGTCTGATGAACAGTTCTGAAGGGTCACCTGGGTCCAGTACCAGCCAGGCCGGGTCGCAGGAACATTATAAGACTGGGAGGTGGCACCTGCAACGGCAGTACCATTATGATACCACTGATTCCCATCGGCTGCATTTGAGTTCAGCATCTGGCCATTAGCTGTAATGACAGGCGTTTGGGGTACCGGGTTGACTGTAATACCCAGGCTGGCAATTGTACCGTTACCACAAATATTATTCCCATAAACACTAATGCTGCCTGAAACTGCATTGGGAGAATAATTTACAATAATATTATTTGTTCCTGACCCGCCGGCAAGGCTGGCACCAGCAGGGAGTGTCCAAACATAATACATCGTGTTAACAATTGGAGCTGTGGAGTATGAAATACCTTGTTCCCCTGCACAAATGACATTCACACCGGTAATAGAGCCAGCATTGCCGGGAACAGGATTTACTGTAACCGGGAAAACAGTTGGTGTTGCAGGGATACATCCGTTAGAATTAGTATAGCTCACACTTATTGATTGTGCACCGGCCGTCGGCCAGACTACCTGTACAACATTGGTTCCTGATCCGGCAGTAATGGTCCCGCCTGAAGAAATGGTCCAGTTGTAGTTTGTCATTCCTGGTTCTGTTATATAAGTATAAAACCCTGAATTAGCGCAAAGGCTGTTGCTTCCCGAAATGGCAGGAATGGGCAATGGGTTCACAGTCACAGTCTGGCTTGCTATACTTGTACATAAATTAGCATGGGTCACGCTCACAGAATATGTGCCGCCTGTGCTTACAATGATAGATGCCGTGGTAGCCCCTGTAGACCAAAGATAGGTGTTGTTGATATTAGTTCCCCCGGAGGCATTCAGGGTGACAGATCCACCTGAACAAAAAGTTGTACTACCAGCCGGAGTTATTGAAGCTGTAAAACCGGTACAGATATCCATGTCAAGTCCTGTAAGCAGATCAGACCTGAATTTGCGGAGGTTTCCCACTAAATCTTTCGCTTCAAATCCATCATTATAGAGTACTACATCCCCACCATCCGTAACAACCTGGATCTGTGATAATGATAACTGGGAATTTACATAAACAGGAATGATACCTTCCATTTTCAAAACACCGCTTGCTGAACTTAGAACTAATACAGGTGCATCTGCAGGGTATCCTGTCCATTTATATAAATCATTTGCACCTCCATCTCCGGAAGGTCCGGCAATTAGTATATAGGTTCCATTGGAAAGCCTGATAATATCCCGTATACCCCTGTTGCTCAGATTCAGTTCGATAGGCTGGCCAAATGCCGGATTTCCAACAGGAGAACCATTGTTAAACCATGATTCAAAATTAAGGATAGGAGCAATAACGGCATTCGTACGGTTGCTCACGGGTACCAAAGGAGCTCTCAGGCCAAGATATAAGGTTGTGTTGTCAGGCCCAAATACCATTCCTTCAAGAGAGAATCCGTTGGGAGCTTTTGAGTCTACTCCTGCTGTGGCGGATGCAGTGAAAGCATAACCATTGGCATCTCCCCAGGCAAGCAAGGCTGTCCTGATATTCACATATCCTGCAAAAGTAAAGGCAGTGGACGCCCCTGTACCAGTGACTGTCGTCGCAAACAGCCTGTCACGGTTGGGCTTATTGGGGAATGGAGCGGCTCCATTGCTCATTGACCCCGACCAGTACATTTTATTTATGACCGAAGGACTTTTAGCTGCTGCTTCCAGGTCTACTTCAGGATGCCCCGGATCGGGCAGTGCAAGGTTTGAAGAGTAATCGTAGGATACAGCAGGTAAGCCGGATGCTGACCTTGAATAAACGTTTAAATAATCAAATTCATCATCCCCGCTGATATAATAATTATTATCCAGTGCTATTGCATCTGAGGCATCCGACATGCCGGTATGCCAGAAAGTGTTTGCCGGAATGATGTCGGGCGTACGGGCTGAAGCTGCATAAGCAATTACATAAGTCTTATTATTAACGCCATCGCTAACCGTAACTGAAATATTCGAATAACCAACACTGACCGGTGTTATTTTTAAATTCCTGATGGCCCCGGTACCCGTGATCACAACATTGGCATTTGGCACCACTGCAATGTTGCTGCTGACGGTGGTCAATGTCAATAAACTTGCAGGGGTTTCGTTATCATTAATAGCAAAATCAATTCCCAGGGTGCTTGCAGGATCAGTAATATCAGCAATCACACCGCTTAAGGTATACGGGCTGGTAGGCGAAACCATTACCCCGCCATCGATATAATCGGAAGTGGTTGCTGTGTTTATTACAATTGTCGGTACCGTATTATCATTATCCAGAATTGTTATAGTCTGGGTTGTTGTTGCGCCAAGTACCATTCCCGGAGATGGGTTGCTTATCGTTAATATGGCAGTTTCAGTGGGTTCAAATATAGCATCGTCAACAACCGTAAAAGTGACTGTACCTGTTGATGCTCCTGCTGGTATCGTGATTGTTGAATTGGAAAGGATATAATCACCTGCTGTAATCCCTGTTCCTGAAACACCAAGAGAAACAGTTTGTGCAGTTGCAACCGGGGATGAAGCAATGGCGGTTACTGTGACTACAGTAGAGGCAGCTTCGGAACCACTGTTTGTGTTGATATCAAGATTAACAACCGGGGTTCCTGAATCAACAGGCGAAAAGGAAATGCCCTTATAAAACACCCCAGCCGTTGCACTTACAAGAGTGGTTGCCGGGGATGATGCCGCTGTACCATTATCTGTAATTTTGATAACCCTGTTCCCTGCAGTTTCAAAGGTAGTTGCATATAATACAGGGGTAGCGGGTACAGAATAATCTGCAACCAGGCCGTATGCTCCAATATTCGTTGCGCCTGTGCCAAGAGTATAAGCCAGACTCCATACACTTCCCGATTTGGTCCATTTCTGGATCCCTCCATTACTTGTATTTAAATTAATGGCAATATAACAAACATTCATCGCCGGATTAAATGAGAAATCTTCAGGAATGATTGCCCCAGTATTTATTACCTGGGTTATTGTAACAGGGTTAGTTGTTGGTAAGCCTGTCATCTTGAATATACCATAATTATTAGCGGCAAGACCGCCATACTGTTTTTGGGTTGAAAAATAGATATCTCCTCCGAAGATCCGCAATCCATATGCTTTAGGAGGATTTGTAGCCAAGGTACCCAGTCCGGCCTGGGTACCGGGACCGTAAAAATCTATACCATCAACACCAGCTACTGAGGCCCCTGATGCCCAATATTTGGTACCGTCGGAAACTGCACCCCGTATATCGTTCTGGTTGTAGTAAACATTGCTGAGAGCTAACTGTGAGTAAAACCCTGATTGGGTGACTAAACCTACAGCTCTTGAGATTGCAGCTGCAGTAGTCGCAGTGATATCAGCAAATGAAGCAGACGTTGCATAGCCTCCAAGCATCAGGTATTTCCCATCGGTGGAATTGGTCAGGAATCCTTCTGATCCTCCGTAAACACCGGATGTTTGCAAAGGGTAATTATTGATCACTGATGATGGGATAATTATCGTTGCGCCTGGTGTCCCTGATGTGGTAAATTCCTGGAGTGTAATCGGTGAGGAAGATTTGCTTACCGTAGTGGTTGTTTTTAATACAACCAGCCTACCCGGGCTGAAATTAGGCGGATCGCTGACAGGTGACATTTTTACAGGAACAATACCGGGGTTCTCTGTCTGGGCTTTTCCATTCTTAACTCCTGCAATCATTAAAATCACAGTCATTATTACCAAAGGTAAATTTATCAGCATACCTTTCCCTTTCGCCCATAAAATGTTCAGATCCCATAAAGAGGAGATTCGATTGTTTATGTTTCTCTGTTTGCATTCTTTGCCAACAGGCCAGCATCCTTTATTTTCTGTAAGTACCACTTTTTGATTCATCATTAAGGTTTTAGATTTATATATTGATTAATATTCCATAATAATAGATTGAAATAAATGCATCTTTGAACATTGAGTGAGAATACCTTCGGTCATGATAACCTGACCGAAAAGAAAAACACAAAATTACCCTGACATTTTTCCTCGGGTGTTAAGGAATTATCAAATAATTGAGCAGAGAACCGCCTAGTGTTAAGAAATTGTAAAATGTTAAGGATTTTAATATCACCTTCTTTCAACACATATCAAATACTTAACTTTACTGTACGGAAACCATCCCATCCCGGTTTTGCTATTGAAAAATAATTCAGGCATGAAAATTTTTATAATTTACCTTATAATTTCAGTCCGGAGGTTGTCTTGAATGAATGGAAAAGCTGTTTTAACCATAGTGCTTTTGTTGATTTTATTTTTACCTGACGAGTATGGGCAGAAATTCGATACACTGGCGAGGACACCCCCCATGGGTTGGAACGGGTGGAATTCGTTCAAATGCAGGATCAATGAATCGGTCATCCGGGAAGTGGCGGATGCAATGGTTTCCAATGGAATGAAGGATGTGGGTTACAGTTATCTTATTCTTGATGATTGCTGGCAGACCGAAAGAGATCTAAATGGGATCATATTAGCTGATCCAGACAGGTTTCCCTCAGGTATGAAAATCCTCGGTGATTATATCCATTCAAAGGGATTAAAATTCGGTATTTATTCGGACGCAGGGACCGAAACCTGCCGTGGAAGACCAGGAAGTAAAGGCCATGAACTCAAGGATGCTACGACTTATGCCACCTGGGGGGTTGATTACCTGAAGTACGACTGGTGTTCGCATGGAAAACAGGATGCGGAATCCTCATACCTTCTTATGCGCGACGCACTTTATAAAGCCGGGAGACCGGTGGTATACAGCATTTGCGAATGGGGAAAGAATAACCCCTGGGAATGGGCAAAGGATATTGGTCATTTGTGGCGGACCACTCCTGATATAATAAACTGCTTTGACTGCAGGAACATCCTGGGGGGAATGGGTATTCTGCAAATTATCGACAGAATGGCAGATCTTGGCAGTTTTACGGGTCCAGGGCACTGGAATGATGCAGATATGCTACAGATCGGGAACGGGGAGCTTAGCCCGGCTGAAGAAAGGCTGCATCTCAGTATGTGGGCTATGTTTTCCTCCCCTCTGATTGCCGGTAATGATATTCGTAATATGTCTGAGGAAACACTAACTATTTTGACCAATCGCGAAGTAATTGCAATTGACCAGGACAGACTCGGGATCTCAGCTTTCCGCTGGCTTAAATCCGGTGACCTGGAGATATGGTTTAAACCTCTCGAGCATGGAGAATTTGCTCTCTGCTTGATAAACCGGTCTTTCAAAACAGCCAATTTTGACCAGGATATGAAAGCGACTGTTAACAAACAGTATACTATCGATGATTCTTTTATGATCAGGGACTTGTGGAAACACGAGGTCATCGGCAACACAAGCGAAAATCTAAAAGGAAACCTTGGTCCCCATGAGGCGCTTTTGATTCGATTAACGAAAAAGACTCCTTAGAATTTAGGAAAATAGCTTTATGAGGGCATGCATATACTGAAAAACATGTGGAAGAGGTTTTTGTATTTTCCGATAGAGAAACCATATTCTCGCAGTAAAGGAGTATTCAATAGTTCAACGTGCAATAATTTAATCGTTAATTAACCTTTTGTTCAAAATGGGCAGCAGGGGTGGAATTACCTTTACAAACCTAAACCTAAACCCATTCATATGAAAAAACTATCCCTGCTTCTTGCTGCTCTTTGCATTCTGTCCATTAATGCTTGTAAAAAAAGCAGCAGTGATAATCAAACCACGCCAACAAAAAGCACGTTTAAAATAGCTGTGCTTTCCGACATTCATTATATGGATCCGTCACTCTTAGTTCATGATGGACCTGCATTTCAGGCATATCTTAAAATGGATAGAAAATTACTTGCAGAAAGTGATGCGATCCTCAGGGAGTCCGTTACTGAACTCCTTGTTTCAAAGCCTGACCTGGTACTTATTTCAGGCGATTTAACAAAGGATGGTGAGCTGATAAGCCATCAATCTGTTGCTGGATTAATTTCACAATTAATTAATGCCGGGATTAAAGTCAGGGTAACTGTTGGAAACCATGATGTGAATAACCCACATGCATTAAAGTACGATGGAACCAATGCCACCCGGGTTCCTTCCGTTAGAGCTGATGATATAAAATCAATTTATGCAAATAGCGGGTATGGAGATGCTTTATATTCAGATCCCAATTCATTGAGCTATGTTTCTGAGCCTATTCCCAATCTATGGCTGATCACAATCGATGCTGCCGAATATTATAATAATAATGATTCCACCGATGTCACGGAAGGTATAATAAAGCCCGAAACCATGACCTGGGCCCTGGCACGCCTTGCTGAAGCAAATCTGAAGGGCAAAACTGTTATCGGCATGATGCATCACGGGATCCTTGAACATTTCAGCGGACAGGCAACGATGTTTTCCGAATATGTTGTTGATAACTGGTCCACGGTTTCAGATCAACTGATGAATGCAGGGCTAAAGATCATGTTTACCGGGCATTTCCACGCAAATGATATTGTTAAAAAAGCAACTGGAAATAATTTTCTGTTTGATATTGAAACAGGCTCTACTGTTACTTATCCATGCCCTTACCGTGTTATTACTTATGTTAAAGATTCAACCCTGGCTATAACAACAAACCATATCACAACTATCAATTATGCTGGTTTGAACGGGCAGCCATTTGCTACATATGCAAAAAATGCACTTCAGGCCGGGATGGATACAATATCAAAGCTTACACTTATGGCTCCGCCGTACTATGCTCCCGCTCCAATTGCAATGGCCGTTGCCCCGAGGATGAGAAATGCCATGATGGCACATTATGCCGGAGATGAATCCCTTTCGGCTGATGAAAATGCTCTTATTCAGGCAACAATTGCCCAGGCAGGTGCTTTAGGACCAATTCTCAATCTGTATTTAATGAGTCTCTGGACTGATTTGACTCCAAAGGACAATACATTGACGATCAATCTGAAAACAGGGAGTTCAAATTAATCCTGGTAAACAATACTGTAAAGATCTTTTCTCTGGTCTTCACAAATATGAGCGGCACTTGAAGTCTTATTTCTATATATGCGATAATACAGGTTTTTTCATAGGTTTAATCATAATTGAAATCAGAAAATGAGTATAAAAAAAGAGTATTTAACCGATAAAGGAGTTTGTAAGGTTAAATTCAGCTTACCTCCACACTTAACTGCTTCCACCAAAAAGGCTTCCCTTGTTGGTGATTTCAATAACTGGGATCCTAAACAAGCGCCGATGATAAGAAGGCGCAACGGAATTCACTCAGTTAGTATTGAACTTCGGGTTGGGAATGAATACCAGTTCAAATATTTAATCGACGGAACCCAGTGGGAAAATGAGAGTGAAGCAGACAAGAAAATAAGGTCCGAATACCAGGATTCGGAAAATTCAGTGATTGTGGTATAACTCTCTGAACAAAGATTCGTTACTTCTTCACTTTGGATGTTCGAGTAGCCAGTGAAGTTTTTTCAGGACTTGCTTTTTTAATTGTTTTTGCCTTTCCAGTAAAAGTTTTAACAGGTTTTGGTTTTGCCGGGACAGGTTTTTTAACCGAGTCCAGGTTTTCTGACTTTTTTACGGGAAAGAAATCAAAATAAATAATACGAAACTCCTTTTCAAGGCGGATAATGTCTGTTTTGGAATATTCTACCATTATTTTCTCGATATCTGCATAGCAAGTGCCATTATTTCCATTCCTGAAAATAACGACTGATTTTTTCTTGCTTACTACCTCGACAAGCTTTTTAACGGCCTCAAGATCTCCCTGGATATGAACATCAGGAACTGATTTCTTGTTTTTCTTCTTGTTTTTCATTCCCTTTTTTTCAAAGTTAGTGAAAATTATTTTATCAGCCAGTAAACAGAAGGATTATGATAGCATTTTCGGGCCATGTCCAAGTTACGAAAAAAACTTCCCTCCGGTAACCTGGGAAGGAAGTTGTATTAACCAACTGAAAGAAAATTAAAGAACGATTTTAAACCAGCTGGTCGTGATATTTTCTCAGCTTTTTCTGCGCGGATTTTTCACTTTCATAAACTACTTTTTTACCATCACCCATTGCTTTTTCAATATCCCTGATGTCTTTCACCAGCCTGAACATTCCGCCGATTTCTACTGAAGCTGCCTGGTCTGTTCCCCAAAGGGCCCGGTCCAGTGTAATATGACGTTCAATGAAGGAAGCTCCCAAAGCCACGGCAGCATAAGTTGTTGCCAAACCTGTTTCATGCCCTGAATATCCGATAGGAATAGTATTGTACTTCTTTAAAAACGACCGGATTACCATAAGATTCAGCTCGTTTAACTTGCAGGGATATGTTGATGTTGACTGAGCAAGCAGTAATTTTTCAAAGTCAAGTAAAGAGATGGCTTGTTCAATTTGATCCATGCTTGACATTCCCGATGAAAGTATTACAGGTTTTCCTGTATTTCGGATTTTTCGCATAAGTTCAATGTCAGTGATTGTCGCAGATGCCAGTTTAAAAGCAACAGGGCTAAACTGTTCAATGAAATCAACCGCGCATTCATCCCATGCCGATGCAAACCAATGAATGCCTTTTTGTTTGCAATAGCTGTCTATTTCAGTGAATTCGTTTAAACCGAACTCAATTTTCCTGCGGTAATCAATATAAGTCATTCTTCCCCAGGGAGTGTCACGTTCAAGATTCCACTGACCCATCGGGGTACTTATTTCAGGGGTTCTTTTTTGAAATTTGACAGCATCACAGCCTGCAAATACAGCGCCATCGATAAGTTTTTTCGCCATATTAAGGCTCCCATTATGATTAATTCCAATCTCAGCAATAATATATACGGGTTCGCCATCACCAATAGTGCGATTCCCAACTTGTACCTTCCTTTGTGTTTCCATACAGGCGTTTTTTAAAATAAATAATAATTTCTGCAAATTCCCTGAAGGCACCCTGGCCTCCCTTATTGTCCATGATCAAATGGGCAATTTCCCTTATCGGCATGAAAGCATCAGCAGGACAAGCCGAAAGTCCTGACTCCTGCATAATTTCCATATCATTTGAATCATCTCCTATATAGGCGATTTCTTCAGTTGATAAATTTCTGCTTTTGAGGATTTTCTTTAGTACGGGATATTTATCTATGCTACCCGGATGGTATTCTCTGATTCCCAGCTTTTCAACTCTTCTCCTGACTATTTCAGAGTTTTCCCCGGTAATCAAACCAGTCTCAATATTTAATAATTTCCTCAAGCGTTCCACCCCCATTCCATCCCGCACCGAGAATAGTTTCATCTCTTCCCCCTGTTTGGAATAATAAATACCTCCATCGGTTAAGACCCCGTCGCAATCGGTAAGTACCAGCTTGATTCTGTGTACTTTTTCTATCAATTCTTTACTTAATTTCTTCATCTTTTCTTACCAGCAAGTCCACCCGCCATCAACAACAAGATTTGCCCCTGTCATATATGCTGAAGCATCACTTGCAAGAAAAATCAGCGCACCCTGATAATCATCAGGTTCTGCCATTCTTCCAAGCGGAGTTTTTTTTAAATACTTTTCAATAAAAAAATCAGGCTGCCCATTTCTAACTCCACCGGGACTCAGTGTGTTAACGCGGATCCCGTGTTGTCCCCAATAGGCAGCAAGATATTTTGTAAGCATAATCACACCCGCTTTGGTGACAGGATAGGCAGGCGGTTTATAAAATGACTGGGACCCATCAGCATCTTTATACAAATCCTGGTTCGGCGCATTTATACCATAAGTTGAACTGATATTAATTATACTGCCATTTGCCTGTTTAACCATTTGTGAACCTATAACCTGCGAACACAGGAAGGTGCCTGTAAGGTTTACATCGAGCGATTTCTGCCAGAGCTTAAGTGGATAATTTTCAAATTTTGACTGTTCTGCCGCAGCCTTCGGATCCTCGAACATGTCATTTATAGCGGCATTATTCACAAGAATATCAACCTTTCCATACCTGTTAAGCACATCCTTTAGCAATCCGGTAATAGACTCTTTATTACACACATCAATCTGCTGACCCATCGACGATTCAAGTTGATTTTCGGCAAAGGCAACACATTTTTGCCTGTCAAGATCGGCTACGATAATATGAGCTCCTGCTTCGTTTAAGGCAAAGCAGTGTTTTTGTCCGATAAGCCCTAAGGCACCTGTAACAATTGCGATTTTGTCTTTTAAAGAGAACTTGTTAATTCTGTTCATTTCTGATTTCGTGGTTTGGTATTGAAGCCAGATGTTTTCCTGAATGTCGGCTGAACCGGTATCCCTCTGATTTGCCTTAAAACCGCATTATCTCTTACTGCATCTTTTAACAATCCTAATACTTCTTTGTATGCCGATAAGGTGTATTCAATATCCTGGATGGAATGAGAATAACTGATATTATGCATTCCCGACCAAAGGATTCCCCTTTTAATGAGTTCCTGCTGAACAAAGGATTTCAACTCAAGCGGGTTACCGGCTTTTTCATCGAAAGTCACCATAGTTCTGAAACTGTAGCCGATTGCTTTTGTAAAGTCAAGACTAAGCTCAGCTGCAATTTTATTATACCCTTCTTTAAGTATTTCACCAGTTGCTGATATAGTGGTAATAACATTTTTGTTTTTCATTTCGATGATCGTTGCTTTTGCAGCAGCCAGCGAAAGCGCTTCCCCCCCGAAGGTTGTAAAGAAAAAGACCTCATCTTCAAGCACCTGCATGAGATCTCTTCTTCCGGTCAGCACCGAAAGAGGCATTCCGTTTGCTATGGCTTTTGAAAAGGTTGCCATGTCAGCTTTTATTCCGAAATATTCCTGGGCGCCTCCGTTGGACATTCTGAATCCAGTCCACATTTCATCAAAGATCAGAATGATCCCACGTTCCCTGCAGGTGTCAGCGATCTTATATAAAATATTATCTCTGGGTGCTTCAAAGACAACTGGCTCCAGAATAACTGCTGCAACATCATCGTCTATTGACAATAGAAATGATTCAATGTCATTGTATGAAAAAGTGAATGTCAGGTCCTTTATAGCTTCCGGAATCCCGGCGTTCAAAGCTATAGTGCTTACATACCAATCATGCCATCCATGATAACCACAGCAAAGGATTTTACTTCTTCCCGTGTATGCCCTTGTGATCCTGATAGCAGCGCTTGTTACATCTGCTCCGGATTTGCTGTACCTGACAGACTCTGCATTCGGAATAATCTCTCTCAGCATCTCAGCAACCTCCACTTCAAGCGGATGCATCAGAGAAAATGTTATTCCGTCGTCTAACTGTCGGCGGATTGCTTCATCAACTGCAGGATATGCATAGCCCAGGATTAAAGGTCCTATACCCATATTGAAATCGATATATTCATTCCCATCGGCATCCCATACATGTGATCCCTTCCCTTTGACCAGGTATTTGGGCGCAATACCATTGACATATTGCGTGGGACCTTTTGCAAGGGTTTGAGTATGGCAGGGGATCAAACCTTGTGCCCTTTTATAAAGGTCGTTTGACCTTTCAATTACCGGATAATCCTGATTCGTAGCAATTTTGTTCAACATAGTTCATTGATATAATTTTTTGTGCCAGTGATTCGCCATCAAGACCATGGAAATTCAATGCTTCCTCAGGGGTTCCGCATGCCGGGAATCCATCAATGGCGAAAATTGTAAAATTATTATGCTCAAGGAGGTTTGCATTTGTTAATCCGGACATCAGGAATTCACCGAGTCCTCCGAAACGTGCATGATCTTCAAGGACAAAAATCTGGGTATGGTTCATGACAATCTCCTCCAGCCAGGACAAATCAACAAGATTAAGCCAGGGCATGTTGATAACTTCCAGCCCAAAGCCTTTGGCTGCAAGTAGTTCAGAAGCCAGGAGGGCTTCATTAAGCATAACCGGGCCATATGAAAATATCAAGGCATCCATACCGTCACGAAGCGTAATCCCCCGTCCCCGTATTAATTTATAATTGTCGGGTAAAGTGATCTCCCGGGGAGAAGGACTTATATTCATTCTGATTGCACACGAATTGTCGGCAACATTTATACAGTAATTGACAACTATCCTTGTTTCAAAGGCATTGCATGGTTGTATGATCTCCAGATTCGGAAGGGCACCTAAAAGTGAAATATCCCTGACGCTTTGATGCGACTTACCCGGGCCGGCAGGTATAAGCCCTGCATAATGACATGCATAGATGATCTTATGATGTTCGGTACAATTGTTATAAATCTGTTCGTTTGCCCTGGAAGCAAGAAAACTTGCGAATGAGTTCACAACCGGCAAAAAGCCCATTTTTGCAAGGCCTCCGGCCATAGAAACCATATCTTGTTCAGCGATCCCGTTCTCGATGAACCGTTCAGGATATTTATTCTCAAAATACCGGAGGCGGCAATCGGAGGACAGGTCAGCATCAAGTACTATAAGATCCTGACGTAACGATCCCTGATTTAACAATTCCTTTCCATATTCTTCAACCACGTATTCCGCATCTTTCTTCAGATTCGTATTCAAAGGAGCAGCCGAACTGACAGGTTCACCTAATGCGTTGAATATTGTTTGGTAAAAGGAATTTTTTTTCAGGGTATCCACATCTGAGGTAACCAGAGGTGAATACCCCATACTGTTAAGATAATCATTAATCCATCCCGTTATCTCATTGAAGGCTCTCGTGAAAGAATCATCATCAGGGGCACCGGCATGCCATGGATAAAGGCCATTCCCTTTTTCCAGTGCAGCAGGATGTTCCATGAAGGATACACCTTTGCCTTTGATTGTATCAGCAATGATGAATTTGGGTTTATCGGTTACCTTTTTAAGATCCCGGAATGCGGTATCAAGTTCACTGAGATCATGACCGTTTATCCTGATTACATGCCAGCCGAAACTCCTGATCTTTGTTTCGATATCTCCCAATGACAGTATCTTCTCAACAGGTCTGTCACTCTGAACTTTATTGTGGTCCATGATTACGGTCAGGTTTGTGACATTCTGGTGTACACATGCCTGCAGGGCCTCAAAATTCTGGCCTTCCTGAAACTCACCATCACCGGTCATCACAAACACATCTCCTTTCAGATTCAAAGCACGTTTCGCCCAGGCCATTCCCCTGCCTTTCGAAATACCCATTCCGAGTGAGCCTGAATTTGCTTCAATTCCCTTGATCCCGATATCAGGATGGCCATCGAGCCCACCGATCTTTCTTAACTTCAGAATCTGTTCCTCGGAAAGTATTCCCAGGGAAAATAGCACAGAATATAAACCTGGTACATCATGTCCTTTTGATGAGAAGTAAATATCCCTGTTCGGATTATTCAAGCCGACATCCAGGATGTTCAATTCTTTATAATACAGCCAGACTACAATGTCCATTGAACTCAAACTTGAACCAAGGTGGCCTGATCCGGCGTTTTTAACCATTGCAAGAGTATTCGCTCTGCACATGTCTGAAATAACAGACAGTTCCATATAATAATCATGATCGAGATTCTGGATTCTTTTGAACTCAGATATTGGAATTATTTCAAGCTTCATGATTTATCATTTTAAGTTTGTAATGTTCGATCGTGGTTAGTTCGTTAAGGTGATTATCATACCAGTATTGGCCCGCATAACGATTGTTTAATTCTGATAATTCAGGAAATTTTTCGATTAAGAACAGGATCTCATCAAGTCCAAAGACCGGGTTATACGGATAAAGCCTTTCATACACCTCTGAGATGAACCGGTAGTCTTCAGTGTAATCAATAGTCCATCGGTGTGATGTTGAAAAATCCTTTCCGGAAGACCAGGTAACATTCCCCAACCTGAACCGATCAGGATTTTCCCAGATATATGGTGTCGTGTGTTCGCGTTCAAAACCCCTCTGAGCATTCGTACAGGCAGCTGTAAGTGTTTCGAGTGACATGATTTCGACATCGTTTCCATCAGGCCAACTTGCAGGATGCAGATTGCTCACGTAATCAAAACGGTCCTGGTTGGTCAGGAAGTAACTAATCACACTGTCAATCACTGAAGGATCAATCAGCGGACAATCTGATGGAATTTTCACAAGGGCATCGGCCTTATATTCCAGGGCCAATTGATAATGCCGGTCCAGTAAATCGTTTACGCTGCCTCTGAAGCAATTGATGCCCCTTTCCTGGCATTGCTGTTCAATGATATTATCCTCATCTCTCTCAGTCGTTGCAACAACTATTGTACCTCTCAGACATGCTCTATTTACTCGCTCAATCAAACGAAAGAGCAATGGCTCTCCGCACAAGGGCATCAATACTTTCCCCGGCAAACGTGAGGATGAAGTCCTGGCCTGTATTGCGGTTACGATTCTCATTTCAATTAGATGAGTTTAAAAGGGTTTGTCTGGCGATCTTTGCTATCTCCTTCGCAGAATTCCCCCCATTCTGAACAGGTGTGAGTTTCTGCAGGATATCCAGGCTGAAATCAGAATACACTTCCTTTCCCAGAGCCATTCCGATATAAACCACAGAAGAATACTTGGTGACAAGCACATCACAGTTTGCAATCAATGGGTTGATGCTGATGTCAGAGTAAACCAAGGCTCCTGGGACGTATTCTGTAATCTCCCTTGTGGCGCGCTCCCAGTTTTCGTTTGGATGAAGTTTAAAAATAATTTGACGGCCTTCAGCGATAGTCAGAACTTTTTGAAGAAATTTTTTTCTGTTTTCAAAATTCATCGTTTCCCTGCGGTCAGAGGTTGCCGCCAGCACATAATTCCTGAGGGGAAAATCATTTACCAGAAATTGAGCTGCATTATCGAAATTAGGGATCCCGGTCACACGGATCTTAGAATCATTTACCCCCTTTGAAATAAATAAATCACGATATCCATCTGAGGCTACAAAAAACAAGTCATATGCATGAGAAAGACCGGTTGTTGAAGTGCCGGCCAACCACCTGGGTAAAGAAAATGATTTGGTTAGATGATATATGAAATTTTCCGGTTCGGTCATTCCTTCCTGAACAAGTACAAGTTTTTTTCCTCTTACATTCTGCGGTATAATCACATCCTGACAGGTAAACACAAGGTCATAGTTCTGATTCCTGCCTTTATAATCTACAGTTATATTATTTCTGGTGAAATACTGCTCTGTTTGTGCCCTGAATCTGCCGCCAAGAATTGTGAAGTCAAGAATGCCTTTCTGAGCTAAATATCCTATGAAACCCTCTGAATAGAAAGGTGTGAAATAACATGCACAATCAGTAAAATATTGCGAAATCTGGTGCATCATGGTTGTCTGGTTCAGCGATCCGCCTATAAAAAGGATTTTATGCTTCATTCTCCTGATGCCTTTAATTCGGGGATAAAAGTATATTTAAGTCAACTCAGAGATATTAAAGAGAAAAGAAGTTTTTGTTAAGGTATCATTAAGGGAAATGTGGATTCTGACGTGAATTCTGCCAAATACCTCTTGTACTTTAAATAATCATTAAATCAACTTGTTTCTGTTCCTATTTTCTCTTCCAGAGATATTAAACCTGTAGTTTTGCCTGCAGGATAAAGAAGATGAATGCTTTCTTTTTAGGAATTTTATTTGGCTTTACAATTACCCTTTCTTTTGGCCCGGGGTTCATAGCATTATTTCAGACTAGTCTGTCCCGCGGACTGAATGCGGGGATTTTTGTTGCTACGGGCATGATGGTCAGCGATCTTGTCCTCGTGAGTCTCAGTTACTTTGGTTTATCAGAGCTGATACCGAAGGAGGACTACAGGATTTTAGGAATAGTTTCCGGAATAATTCTAATCATTATGGGAGGTGTCTCCATATACAAAAAACCTCAACTGATGCTTGAATCAGACCGTATAGGAGGTGTAAATGATAAAATAATGGGATTCCTGGTAAAGGGATTTTTACTAAATATATTAAATCCGTTCAGTCTTATTTTTTGGATTGGATTAGTCGCATTTGCGGGGAAAAACTGGGAGCTTGGAAATTATAACATATTTTTATTCTTTGCCGGCGTATTTACAACAGCCTTTACTTCTGATATCCTTAAATGTTATCTCTCGGGTCAATTGCGAAGGATACTGGCTTCAAATACAATTCACTGGATAACGAAAGCAATGGGAATTGTTTTTATCGGTATTGGTTTGTTTGTTATTTATAAGGTACAATAGATAGGGATAAACTATTGATAATGAATTAAAAATAATCAGATCAGAGAAATTCCAAAATGACGAATTCAGATACAATTATTCTGTTGGTGGATGACGAAGCTGATATACTAGAATTCCTGGGGTATAATCTGGCCAAAGAAGGGTATCAGATAATCAAGGCAAGTACGGGTTTGTTTGCTATTGAACTGGCCCGACAGCATAAACCTCATCTCATAATACTTGATATTATGATGCCAGGTCTTGATGGGATTGAAACCTGCAGTCAGTTGCGGCTGATACCGGAATTACAGAATACATTGATTGTTTTCCTCACTGCCAGGGGAGAAGATTATTCCCAGGTAGCCGGTTTTGATGCCGGGGCCGACGATTATGTTATGAAACCAATAAAACCCAAAGTTTTCGTTAGCAGGATAAAGGCACTTTTAAAAAGGTTCAGTTCAATCCCTGAGATTTCAGGTAATTTAATGACCAGGGAGTTTTTCATAGATGTTGACCGATACCTGGTCATTAAAAACGATGAAGAAATTGTTCTTGCCCGCAAAGAATTTGAAATATTGCAACTGCTTGTTTCACGTCCCAATAAAGTTTTTACAAGAGAAGAAATATTCAACCAGGTATGGGGTGAAGATGTGATTGTGGGGGATCGAACGATTGACGTCCATATCCGCCGCATTCGTGAAAAGGTGAGAACCGGTCATATTAAAACAATAAAAAGTGTAGGGTATAAATATAATGAGGAATAGAATATTACGATTAGTTTCTATTTATAAACCTTACTTAGGTAATCCGCATTTTTGAATTCAATATATGCTTCTATACCATTATGGTCGGAAAGATATTCCTTCCCCTTTCCCCATTTGGATTTCAGAACAGCAACTTTCCTTCTGATCCAATGGATTAGCTGGGAATTTCTGGTCAGGATATAATCAATTTGCCGGGGGTCAGGATGAACTGATCTATAGACATCATTGGCTTCATCATCAAAGGTAATTTTCATATTTCCGGAAATCACCCCATCCTGAGCCTTTAAAATATTCAACAAACCATGATAATATTGAGATATTTTTTCATCCGTATTAAAATCACCGCAAATGATTTGCGGAGTTGAGGTTTGAGTGTATGGCAAGATTAATTTTTCATAAATTTCAACTAGTTGCTGCTCTCTGATACATTGAGGATACTTATCATCTTGTAAATGAGTAGCCAGCAACTGGAACCTGATGTTATGAATTCTTCCTTCAAGCAGGATTGCACCCTTTCGGGCAAAATCATCAAATCCGGTGGAAACTGAAAACTCGATTTCCTTTTTTATTTCCAGGGGTATTTTACTTAAAATCCATATTCCGCTGTTGCATTTTATGGAAAAGACTGATCGGTTAGCAGGCCCATAGGTATAAGGATAAAGATCCTTCAGTTTGTGCCTGAGAACAGATCTTGCGTATGAAGAAAATGCTTCCTCAAAAACAATAATGTCATAATCACAAGAAAAAAGGGCGGTGGCAACCGCCTCCGCCCTTTCATCTATCTCAGCAAACAGATCCATTACAGGGAGCATCCCGATATTCCAGGAAAGAAGTTTTAATCGACAGGGGGGGCTGGAAATTGAATCAAGTGCGCAACTATCCAGAGTTGCCGAATTAGTTCCACTGGTGGATGAAATTGTTAATGTCAGCAGATAAAATAGACTGATTAATCTGATTGCGATTGTTGACATTTTTATTGGTTATTTTTTTGATTTTGACATTGAATAGACTATCTGCCCTTTACTATTAATGAAATAAAGGGTTAGCTGCTTCCCATTGATTGACATAAGAGTGAAACCCGGTTCCGACAAACTGAAAACAGTGTTGGCATCTGTTCCTGTGGGCCTGGTTTCACCTCCTGAACCGGTAACAATATAATCTGTATTGCTTCCTGCCGGTCTTAGATGCTGCATGTCGTGATCATGCCCGCAGAAATAGAAATCGACGCCGTATTTATCAAAGAGAGGCTTGAATTTTGCAATCAACTCGGGTGTATTCCCATGTTTGGGACTGGCCGAGTAAACAGGATGATGTCCGATAACGATAATCCATTTCTCTTTAGCATTGGCTAAAACATCCTTAAGCCAGCTTAATTCCTTTGCTGTATCCTGACTGGAGATATCTCCGTATGATTCATTTTTTCCGTAGTATTCATTAACCATAGGAGGCGTATCGGTAAAGATGAAACGGGCTGAAATGCTGTCGTTCACCTTTTTTACAAGGGTGTAATACCTTGACGGCATTCTCCATCGCCTGCTGATCTTTGAATATTGTACCTCTGCCTCAGGAACGCCTTTGTAGTCATGATTTCCCAGGACTGGATACCAGTCGCATTGCATGGCCGGGCTTTTATATACATATTCAAAGGTTGTCAGCCACAATGGATCGTTCACACTCTGAACCCCTTTAATCTGAAAATTATCTCCGCATGAAATTATGAATGCGGGTTCAGCCTGTTCTGCTGTTTTCTCCATCTGTTTTGCCACATCAGTTTGATATCCGTAACCATTCCAACCCCAGTCTGATACCAGGAAAAAATTCAATGAATGTTTCTTAAGCTGAAGTGTGGTATCTCGTCTGGCTGAGGTTTCATTTTGTTTGCCGACCGACTTCTCCTGCGAAAAACCGTGTAGATGAATTGCAAAGAATGCAACAAGTAAAATGGTTATTGATAAGCTGCTCAATAATTTTTTCCGGCTGTAAGTTTTAGAACATTTATTTCTCATTTGGATTATGTTTTTTAGATACTCCAATCCCGCATTGAGTGGAATTGGAGTACCTGGTGAAATTCCTGAATAGATTATCGTTGATTTCCGCTTCCGTCACTCTGATAGGCTCCGATGTCTTTACCAGGAAGCATGAGCGTTCCGATACCTGCGGTATATGGGGCCTGCTGGTTCCCTTTACCTATGGCTGCTGAACCTGTCTGAAGATGAGGATTGTTATTGTCGGTCATGGCATGAACATCCGTATCCAGGTTTACAAGCTTCGGGTTGTTGTTGCTCAGGCCGGTTGAAAGAAGGTCTCCCGTCTGGGGTTTGCCCCAATCGCCTGCCGGATAGTATCCTGCCCTTGTTGAATCAACTGTTGAGTAGAACAGGTTGTAGCCATATTTCCCCTTGATCTTGGAGGTGTCTGATTGAGCGGTAATCCGCAATCCGCTCACACAATTAATGATAAGGTTATTGTATACTGAAGCCTGGGCAAATAGGTCAACAAGTATCCCTGCAGTCGGTTCTCCCTGTTTACGCCAGCCACCTGCAATGATGGTATTGTTGTAGATATTGATCTTGCTCTGCGGATAAAGAACGGTTTTGTTTGTATTTACCTTGATTGAGTTATTTGCAGCACTCCATATGTAATTGTAGGCAACATCGCCGGTAACACCGTTTTTAATGTTTATATTATCTCCATCATCACTTCCCTGATGCTGAACCACGTTCCCTTTTATACTTACTGTTATGGGACCCATAAGCCTCATGCAATCATCAATGCCACTAAGGAAAGAACAGTTTTCGACCACAACTTTGGTGGTGCTTGTAAAGTTCCCGTTGGATGATGAAGGCGCAACTCCGACTACAGAAAAGGCAAACTGTGCTCCGCCTGAAACATCAGGCCCGCCTGTGTAGCTGATATTTGCCCATACAAGCCTTACCACCTTTGCCATGGAATCACATTGAATTCCGCCCCAGTAGCCTTTTGGCCAGACAGGGTTTGAGGCAGAGGGTTTGAAAGTGATCTGGGATGATTTTGTTCCTTCAGCCAGCAGAGTACCGGAAATGTGGATAGTGTAAATCAAAGGGGGAGTTGCATCAGGATTCCCAAGAACAATCACCGTAACCCCGGGCTGAATTGCGAGGGTGTCAGTTGATTTTACGTAGATATCCCCTTTTAGATAATAGGTTTTATTGGCAAGCATTGTCCCCTTGAGAAAACCGCTGATCGAATCTTTGGTTATGGGGTTGGAAACAGGTACCGTGGTGTCAACGTTGTCTGATTTCTTGCAGGAAACCTGCACTGCTAACAGGGTGATCAGCAATAAAGCTGAAAACAGGCTGTGCAAATACCTGTTAATGTTGATTTTTACTTGAGTTTTTTTCATAATTAATGCTGTTTAATGGTTTAAGTGAGATTATTTAACTTTTCAGTTTAAATTTTAATCCAAAGAGGTAACTTTGGCCATAAGTGTACTTCTCTACGAAATAATTATCCTGAGTCCTCAGCTCGTTTGGCGAGTTTAAGAGGTTGCTGAGCTTAATAAAAAAGACAAAGTATTTTCCAATCGTCTTATCGAGTGAAAAAGACAGGTCCAGGTAATTCTTCTGGTAAAAATCCTGCTTGTAATAAAATGAAATATCGGCAATGCGATTTCCCTGAAAGAGAAATGACAACTGACAGTTCAGCCCGGCCTTGGTATTCCTGTAAAGCAGGCTAAGGTTGGCCACATGCCTCGATTGTCCCTGCATCGGGCGTTTCTCATTGATGTATGAGGTAGTGTCGTTCCCGGTGGTCCCCGATTTGACATAATACAATTTCGGGCTTGATATACTTGAATTGGTATAAGTGTAATTCCCCGAAAGGCCGAAATTTCTGAAATACTTGATCAGAACCAGTTCAAGGCCGTAATTCGTAGCAGTACCAAAGTTCATATAGGTAATCAGTGGCTGGCCGCCGTTCGCCAGCAGTGTCTGTTCGATAGGATCCGTAATATTTTTATAAAAAACCCCGGCCATGATGACATCTTCTGCATTCGGGTAGAACTCATAACGCAGATCATAATTCCAGGATTTTGAGTGACGCAGGTTCGGATTACCGCTCACATTGTTCTGGTCCCCGATCACGGTATAATCGATCAGCTCATAATAATTTGGCCTGGCGATTGCTTTGTAGGCTGAAAGCCTTATTTTTTGTTTCAAACCAATCGACCATGCAAGATGAAGGCTTGGCAGCCAATCGGTATAATAATAAAAATGCTGGCGGTATCCAGGGTAAGCAACCGTGAGGTTTTTATTGGACTGCTCAGTTGATTCGTACCTTACCCCTCCAAGGATCTGCAGATTCCCAACCATAGTACTTGCCTGGATATATCCTGCAATAATATGTTCGGTGGCTGTATAATTACTGGTATTGTATTCGGGATTCCCCACAGGCTGATAGGGGTAAACCTGGGCCGTAAGAACACTTGTGAACGGAGGGTCCTGGTGAAGTGAATCCAGTACCGGTTTCAGGGTATAATCATTCTGGTAATTGTTCCTGAACTTGGTCCTGTATAGCCCGCCTCCTTTTATGCTGAACAAATGGTGATGGATCCTGAAGTTATAAGCAATATTGGCATAGGCTGAATAATCCTGGTCAACATTCTTCTGCCAGGTATGGGTAATGGTTTTGAGGTATTCGGCATTATTAAGCCAGCCACCTCCCTGGAGTACTGTATGGTAGGTGTTCAATTCAGCCATATCAGGCACTTGTCCCGTGGCTTTCGAGTATACCAGGGACCAGTCAACAATTACATTCTTCCATAACATATGGTTTCCCATAAGGGATGCGCTTTCCACAGTCTGGACCTGCATTCTTGAACGCTGGCTGATGCTAACATAACCGGTTCCGGGGCCAACCCTTCCGTTACCGTTCATAATAGTGTCGGACAGGTATCTTGACTGGGATTCTGCGGTATTCAGGTAAATATTGTAAAAACTGATCTTGTTGCTTTCATTGATCACATAATCGATCTTAGCGTTGATCCCAAGCCGGTTTGACTGTAAATAAATTTCACGGTAAATATCATCTGTTGACTGGGGGTTATTGAATTTATCAATATAGAAGGAGTTGGTTTCAGATTTGGATCCTGAACGGGTGTTTTGATCTGCAACGGATAAGAGAATTCCCAGTTTCTTCTTGAAAAACCTGTCGCCTATGGTAAAATTGCCAACAATTTGGGGCCAGGCCTGTGAGCTTGTAAAAACAAGGTTTTGACGGTTAAAATCGTCCTGGGTCGAAGCATAGTAATGGCCATGAAGCTGATCAGGATCTTTAAAACTGATCGAACTCCTGTTGAATGAAACAAATTTGTTATCGAAGTTAAATTGATTGTACCCTGTACCTAGTTGTCCCTGGACCATTAATGCCTCAGGAGCATCTTTCATGATCGCATTTACACTGCCGCCAATCCCGTCCCCTTCCATCTCGGGTGTCAATGCCTTTGTAACCTGCATTTCCTGAAGCAGTTCAGAGGGAATGATATCTAAGGGGATGAAGCGGTTTTTCGAATCCGGACTGGGGATTTTTACTCCGTTCACCAGGGTGTTGTTGTACCGCGGTTCAATACCCCTGATTATCGCATACTGGTTCTGCCCGTCCCCGCTTCTGTCAAGCGTGACTCCTGAAACTCTTTGGGCAACCTGTGCAGCTGTGAGGTCGGGTGATAAATCTATGGTACGTGCCGATACGACATTGATCACGTTTGAAGCATTCTTCTCTGTAGCACGTGCATTCTGATCTGTTTCTTTATTGAATTTCCCGGTTATGTTTACTTCATTTAATACCATCGCATTCTGAACCAGGAAAAAATTGAATCGCAGGCTTTCGGTAATTGCAGGAACGACGATCTTTTTTCTTGCGGTAAGATATCCCAGGTAAGTAACAACAATATAATATTCACCGGGGTCCACATTCTTTAATTCATATTCCCCTTTAGTGTCTGTAATTGCATGCAAAGGAGTTTTATCAAGGACTACAGCTGCTGCAATCAGGGTTTCTTTGGTTTCACCGTCATAAACTGTTCCACGAATAGTAGCTCCGGAAAGAGAATATGAAAATAGTGATACAACCAGAATAATGAGACTAATTTTCATGGGACAAAGGTCCCAATCGATATTTTCTTACGTGTTAAAAACGTAACAACAAATGGTTAATTAAACACTAAGTAATTTTGGAAATTGAGAAAAAGTTAACATATAATTAATTCTCTTTTATGGGAGCCTGATATGGGAGTGACATGAAAAAGAGAAAATGGCCGTCACTTAGACACCGTATAAGTAAATTAATTAATCGTTAAATTTATCTGAATGATTAATTGCCATTAATATTATAAGGAAATTTGAACCCTTATAAAACAATCAGATTAATGGAGCTTAATATTGTTAAAGAATCAGGTGAAGGCATAGTCCTTTCATTTAGCGGTAAACTTGATGCCCCCGGGGTTGACATCATCGGAACAAAATTTCTGGGACTGCTTAACCATCTTGAAAAGCCTGTTTTTCTTGATTTCAGCGAAGTCACGTATGTGTCTTCTATCGGCATAAGGCTGTTGTTAAACGGGTGGAAAATGGTAAGCAGGGAAGGATTCAGGATGCAAATAATGAATACTTCACCCGAAATCAGACAAGTATTCATAATCGCTGGATTCGAAGAGATGCTGGCCTGATCGATGAATTATTTAAGCTGGAACTCTTTGAGGAGGTTCTTAAACGTCTCCTTATGGCTGAAGGACTTCAGTTGATTGTTTGCTTCAGAATATTCTTTGACATGAGGATCGTCAATATAACTGTAAATTTTCCATTCGCCATCATGATATTCCAGGGATGAAAGATTTTCAACCCAGTCCCCGGAGTTCATGTACATTACCTCACCACGGGAATTTGTAATCTTACGCATTTCCGGCTGATGAATATGGCCGCAGATTACATGGGAGTATCCTTTTGATATAGCAATGCCGGCTGCAGTTTCTTCGAATTTATTGATATAGGAAACTGCCCTTTTTACACTGTGTTTTACCCTTTGCGAAAACGAGATCTTGTCCCTTCCAAGACTGGTGAGAAGAAAATTTACACAACCATTAATGAGGATGAGCAGGTCGTACCCTGAAGAACCAAGCTTAGCAAGCCATTTGCTATACTGCATCGTTATGTCAAAAACATCACCATGAAAGATCCATGTCTTCTTGCCGTGCAGATCAAGCAGTAATTTATTTACGAGTTTAAATGAACCAAGATTGAATTTTACGAACTTCCTCATAAGTTCATCGTGGTTACCGGTAATATAGACGACTCTTGTGTTTTTTGCTATCATTCCGGTGAGATGCCTGATCACCATCAGGTGTGATTTGGGGAAATACGCTTTACGGAATTGCCAGATGTCAATGATGTCCCCGTTCAATATCAAAAGCTTTGGATTTATACTCCTGAGATATTGAAGAAGTTCCTTCGCATGACAGCCGAATGCCCCGAGATGAACATCTGAGATAACAACGATATCAACATCACGCTTTTTTACTGAAAATGGTTTCATTTTCATTCTGCAAAGGTCTGCTCATCATTTTAACCCAATGTTAAAACAAGGTTATTTTAACGTTAACAATAGGTTAATAAATCATTAACTTTCTGTAACATCCGAAATTCGATCATTTTATCTGGCAATTTTGCATAAAGGGAAAATACCAGGGTAATTGTTGGTAATCTCATTTGCAAAATGCAAATTAAAATTCAAAGCATGGGTCAGCTGATCGGAACAAAGAAAGTCAACAGGGTCCTATGGCTTACCGATACCTATGATGACCACAACGGCGTTTCTATGGTTTTGCAGGCTATGCGCAGGGAAATTACAGCCAGGAATCTGCCGGTAGATTTCATGGTTTGCAGTAATACCTTGAAGTCAGGTAAGAACCTGATAGTTATTAAACCATTATCGGAATTCAATATCCCGTTATACCGCCAGCAACCTATGAGAATCCCGAATTTTTTGACAATACAAAGGATTTTCAGGAAAAAGAAATATGATCGTGTCATTTGCTCAACTGAAGGTCCAATGGGGTTTGCGGCATTATACATTAAAAAATTGTATTCTGTTAAAACATTTTTTTACCTGCATACCGACTGGATCATGTTTGCCCGTCAGGTTCTGGGCATGGAGGATACAGGGATCAGGAGGTTACAGAGGGTCATGCGGATTTATTATGACCAGTTTGACTGTGTTTTTGTGCTTAACACCGATCAGTGGAAGTGGCTTACAGGCGGCTTCATGAGATTTGAACCTTCAAGGGTATTATTAACCGCGCATTGGACCGAGGATATTTTTACTGAGAGCAGGATAAGCCTCAGTTTACCGGAAGTTGGGGTAAAAAGAGAACCTGTAATTCTTTTCGCTGGCAGGATCAGCCGGGAGAAGGGGGTTTTTGAACTACCCCTGATCTTCAGGAAGGTCAGGGAAAAGATCCCTGACCTTAAAATGCTGATCGCAGGCACAGGCCCTGCTGAAAATGAACTTAAAAAAGCTTTCCCTGAGGCTGAATATACCGGGTGGATTGATCACCGGAAATTGCCTGAAATATATGAATCTGCGGATCTTTTAATTCTTCCTTCGAGGTTCGATACTTTCAGCTGCGTGGTTCTCGAAGCCCTCAGCTGCGGTTTACCTGTCATTGCCTATAACACCAAAGGTCCCAAGGACATCATTCAGGATTCACAAAATGGCTTCCTTGTTGACACAATGGATGAAGTGAAAGACAGGATTATAGAATATTTTGCCAACCCCGCCATCCATTGCGCTTTTAGAAAAGCAGCCCTGGAC
>Ga0194052_1000121_pt1 | contig 54678 bp, 51 predicted proteins | sample SepL226m_MetaG_FD_160117 | JGI IMG/M metagenome (GOLD analysis project Ga0194052, IMG submission 160117) | Anoxic zone freshwater microbial communities from boreal shield lake in IISD Experimental Lakes Area, Ontario, Canada - Sep2016-L227-6m | ecosystem: Environmental > Aquatic > Freshwater >...
CTCTTGCTTTGTCCTCCTGCCCTCCCCCCCCCGTGAAGCACGCCGATAAAGCCGTGCTTCCTCTTCTCCCTATCCCTTCTTGAGAGAAAGCTCGGCGTAGCCGGGCTTTCTCTTGTGCCATCCACCAGCATCCGGATCACCGCCTCCCGCGGCTCCCGCTACCATCAGGGATGCCGCGCCGTCGCCTGCTGGTCCTCATCCTGCTCGGATTCGCTTCTGGGTTGCCCCTCTACCTGACGGGCTCGACCCTCAAGGCCTGGATGACGGACGAGGGACTCAGCCTCGGCACCATCGGCCTCTTCAGCTTCGTGACCCTCCCCTACAGCCTGAAGGTGTTCTGGGCGCCGCTGCTGGATCGCTATGCGCTGCCGGGTCTGGGACGCCGCCGAGGCTGGATGGCGTTGATGCAACTGGGCATGGCCCTGGCCCTCGTCCTGCTGGGCTTCGCGCAGCCCCACCTCGACCTCTCGCGGGTGGTCATCCTGGCCCTGGCCGTGGCCTTCACCAGCGCCACCTTTGATGTCGCCGTGGACGCCTGGCGGGCGGAGGCCCTGGACCAGAAGCAGCTCGGCCTGGGGAACAGCATCCACATCGCCGCCTACCGCGTGGCCATGTTGGTGAGCGGGGGCTTGGCGCTGATCCTGGCGCAGGCCCTGGGCTGGCGCGCCACCTATCTGGCCATGGCTGGCCTTACCCTGCTCGGCACCCTCGGCACTTGGCTGGCGATGGACACCGATATTGTCGCGTCCGCCCCGAGGACCCTGCGGGAGGCCATCACGGGTCCCCTGAAGGACCTGCTCCAGCGGAAGGGGATCGCCTACCTGCTGGGCTTTGCCGTGTTCTACAAGCTGGGGGACTGGCTCGCGGAGTCCATGACGATGCCCTTCCTGCTGCGGGGCATGGGCTTCTCCAAGATGCAGGTCGGCACCGTGCAGAAGACCACGGCCATGCTGGCTATCATCGGCGGCGGGCTGCTGGGGGGCTGGATGCTCACCCGCATGAGCCTCCGCCGGGCCCTCTGGCTGTGCGGATTCCTGCAGGCCGGCAGCATCCTGGGCTTCTGGATCATCTCCCTGCTGGGGCGCCACCTGCCCCTCCTGGTGGCGGCCAACACATTGGAGAACCTGGCCTTCGGCATGGGCGGGAGTGCCTTCGCCGCGCTTCTTATGGGCAGCTGCAACCGCTCCTACACGGGCACTCAATACGCGCTCTTCAGCGCCCTGATGGCCCTCCCGCGCAGCCTCTTTGCGGGGCTCACCGGCTTCATGGCTGACACCTACGGCTGGAAGCTCTACTTCCCGATTTGCGCCGCTGCCGCGATCCCGGGTCTGCTCCTCTTGCTGCTCTGGGACCGCTGGGGTCTTCCCGAGGAGCCGGAGGCGTGACATTGTCCTAACTCCGGGGGTTCCATGTTCCGTGCCTTGCTCTGCCTCACCGCCTTCACCCTGGCCGCGCAGGGGCCGCCCCCGGCGCCCCTCCCGCTGCCGGCGCCAACGGCCGCTCCGAGCGGCAGAGCCAGCTCAAACTCCCTGAAGGAAGTGGTCCGCGCCGACCTCAGCGTCGCCGAGGCCGGCACCCCCGAAGCGCTCACGGCCTCACTCTACGCCTTCATCTCCGGGCCCAAGGACCAGAAGCGGGAGGTGGAGAAGATCCGCGGCCTCTTCCACCTCCAGGCCCGGATCGTGGTGGCCGCCCGCCACCCGGAGAAGGGAGCCTTCCTGCGCCCTCTGGAACTGGAGGCCTTCCTCGGCTTTGCCATTCCCCAGTGGGAGAGGGGCTTTTTCGAGAAGGGCACGAGCGTCACCGTGCAGAAGCACGAAGGGATCGCGCAGGTCTGGTCTGCCTACGAGATCCGTCTGAGCGCCGACGGCCCGGCCATGTATACCGGAGTGAATGCGCTCCAGTGCGGCTGGGACGGCAAGCGCTGGTGGATCACCCACCTCGAGTTCCAGAGCGCCCCCACGGCGGCACTGCTCGGAGAACCCAGCAAGAATTAGGTCAGGCTGACGCTACCGCGTGAGGGGTCGACTGGCGCTGCGCCAGGCCACCATGCCGCCTTTCAGGACATAGACCCAGGTGAAGCCCCGCGCAGTGAGCAAGTCCAAGGCCTGGTGAGAGACCCGATCGGTCTCATCCACCAGCACCATGGCCCGCTTGGCTTTAGGGTCTGGCTTGACGAAGCGGGCGGCCATCTCTACATAGGGGACGTGCAGGCAGCCCCGGATGTGCCCCGTGGCGAATTCCTCGGGGTGCCGCAGATCCACCACCAGGGCACCAGAGCCCGTCAACATGGCCTCCACCTGGAGCGGGGTCAGCACCGGGCGGCCCTTTGCCCGGCGCCAGGTGGCGATGCGGGGCAGGGACACCAGGACCCCTACCACCAGGCAGAGAACCGCAAAAAACGCTCCCGGTAGCCAGGGGTAGTCCTTCAGCAGCGCGTCCAGGGTGATCGGTGAGGTCAAGTTGGCGATCATGGGAGTCCATCCTAAGGGCGCAGGGATCCCCAGGATAGCGGATCCGCCGGTAGGATAATGCGTCCAGGTCAGGCCTCGGGCAAGCCCAAGGACGCGGCCAGGGCCCGAAAAACCTCGGGCAGGGGCGCGATGGCGTTGATGCGCTCTCCGGTGCTGGGGTGGTCCACAGAGAGCTTCCAGGCATGCAGGGCCGGATGGGGCAGCAGCAGGGGCTGGCTGTCGATGTCCTGCCAGCGGCCGGGGCCGCCGTAGAGCGTATCCCCCATGATCGGTGCCCGCAGATGCGCGAGGTGCACCCGGATCTGGTGGGTGCGGCCCGTGAGCAGCTCGCACTCCACCAGGGCGATGCTGGAGGTGCGGGCCAGCACCCGGATCCGGGTCTGGGCCGAGCGGCCGCCTGCGGCCACCACCATGCGGAGGCGGTCGTGCTTGTGGCGGGCGATGGGCTGGTCAATGAGCAGGCTGCCCAGCTGGGGCAGGCGCGGGGAATGGCGCACGATGGCCAGATAGCGCTTCTCCACGGTCCGGGCCTTGAACTGGTCCTGAATGGCCCGCTGGGCGTCGAGTGTCTTGGCGAGGCAGAGGCACCCGGTGGTGTAGCGGTCCAGACGGTGGACCAGGCCCGGCCAGCCCGAGGACAGTTCTTCGGCATCTTCCGAGGGTTCGGCGAGGACATCCACCTCCACCGGGGTCTTCAGGCGGTGGAGCAGGGCGTTGACAATGGTGCCGCCGGCGTGGCCGGGGCCCGGATGCACCACCATGCCGGCAGGCTTGTCCACGATCCACAGCAGCCCGTCCTCGTAAAGCGTCGGCAGGTCGATGTCCTCCGCCTCCAGGTGGGCCGCGGCCACGGTGATCACGGGCAGGTCCGTCTCCACCACGTCGCCGGGGCGCAGGCGGACGCCGCCCTTGGTCACGGGCTGGCCGTTCACCTTCACCAGACCGGTGCGGACGTGGGCATCCCAGCGGGCCCGGGGCACCTCCGGGTGGAGGTCAGCGAGGTAGCGATCCAGACGGGGGGCGCCAGCCTCGGCGCAGAACTGCATCATCGGGTTTCCCTTGTGCGGCTCCACGCCGCCCAGAGGCCCAGGCCCAGCAGGGCGAAGGCGATACCTGTAAGACGGCCGGTGCTGAGCCAGGTCCAGCCCAGCCAGCCCGTGCCACGATCCACATCACCCCGCCAGGTCTCGGTGATGACGCGGCCTATCCCCTCGACCATGAAGTAGAGGGCGAAAATTTGACCCTGGAAGCTCCGCTTTGGGCGGGCCAGCAGCAGGATGACCATGACCGTGAGGTTGGCCAGGCAGTTGTAGACTTGGACCGGATGCAGCGGAATGCCCAAGGGCGTGCCGCTGAAGGCGCGGGCCAGGGGATCCGTGAACGTCGTGGCCCAGGGGAGGTGGGACTCGGTGCCGTAGCAGCAGCCGGCGGAAAAACACCCCAGGCGGCCAATGGCCTGGCCCAGGGCCACGCCGGGGACCAGAGCGTCGCCGGTGATCCGGAGGGGCAGCCCCTGACCCTTCCGGAGCTTCCAGAAGAACACCGCCGTGGCGGCGATGATGCCCCCATGGATGGCCCCGCCAGCCCGCAAGGTGCCGAGCGAGAAGACCTCCCGCAGGGGGGTGCCGCCGATGAGGTCCACCACGATCATGAGCAGCTTCGAGCCCAGGAGGGCCGAGATCAGCATGGCAATGCCCAGATCCGTGATGGCCGAGGGGGACAGGCCATCCAGGCTCCCCTGGCGTTTGGCCAGGGCGGTCCCCGCGAAGAAGGCGATGGCCAGCAGCAGGCCGTAGGTGCCCAGGGGGAAGGAGCCGAACTCAAGGAGAACAGGGTGCATGCGGGTTACTCGGAAGGTCGAATGATGGGAACACTGGAAACTGGAGGCCGTACCCTGAAGACTGAAGACTGCTGAGGAGCACCCATGTCCCGGACCCCGATGACCCTGACCGCGCAGGATCTGGCCGAACGTTTGGGTGGCACCCTGGAGCATTGTCCCCTGGATCGTCCCATTTCCGAAGTGAAGCCGCTGGAGGAGGCTGGAGAGGGCTCCATCTCCTTCCTTGCCAACCCCAGGTATGCCGCCAAGGCCAAGGAGAGTCCGGCGGGCCTGATCCTCGTGGATGGGAAGACCGACCTGGGTGATCGGCCGGTCCTGCGGGTCCCGCACCCCTACTGGTGCTTCGCCCAGGCCATCGGCTGGCTGCACCCCGAGGCGGCGCCCGAGCGGAGTGCGACGCCGGTGCATGCCTCGGCGGTGCTCAGCGCGGACTGTGTGGTCGCCCCAGGCTCCACGGTAGGCGCCCGGACGGTCGTGGCCGCCGGCTGCGTGCTGCACCCCGGTGTCCATGTCGGGGACGACTGCGAGCTGGGGGAGGGCTGTGAGCTGTTCCCGGGTGTGGTGCTCTACCGCCAGACCCGGCTGGGTCGGCGGGTGGTCATCCACGCCAACTCCGTGGTGGGCAGCGACGGCTACGGCTACGTCCTCGTGGAGGGGTGCCACGCCAAGATTCCTCAGGTGGGCTGGGTGGAGGTGGGCGACGATGTGGAGATCGGCGCCTGTGTCTGCATCGACCGCGGCGTGCTGGGCCCCACCCGGATCGGCGCCGGCACCAAGATCGACAACCAGGTGCAGGTGGGCCACAACGTCCAGGTGGGGAGCCACTGCCTGCTGGTGGCCCAGTCGGGCATCAGCGGCTCCACCAAGCTGGGCGATTACGTAACCCTGGCGGGCAAGGTCGGGATCGTGGGCCACATCGAGATCGGCGCGCGCAGCGTGGTGGGCGGCAACAGTGTGGTGGCCAAGAGCCTGCCCGAGGGCAGCTTCGTCACGGGATTCCCGGCCCGTCCCCATCGGGAGTGGGCCGAGGCCCAGGCGGCCCTGAATCGGCTGCCGAGGCTCATGAAGCAGTTGCGGAAGGGCTGATCACTCGCCGAGGCAGGCCCGGATCTTCTGGATCAGGTCCAGGGGGCTGTAGGGCTTCTGCAGGAACTGGATCGGGCCGTAGCGCTGCAGGTTGCCCGCGATGTCGCTGCTGCTGTAGCCGCTGGACAGCAGCACGGGCACCGTGGCGCCGGGCCCGGGGCTGTTCCTAAGCTCCGCCAGTACCTCGTCCCCGCCCAGCACGGGCATGGTGAGGTCCAGCACCACGGCCCGGATCCGCTCGGCGTGCTCTCGGTAGGCCCGGAGGCCTTCGCGCCCATCCACGGCTGTCTGGACCCGGAAGCCGCAGCCTTCCAGCGTCAAAGAGGCCACGCTTCGAACGGCCTCCTCGTCATCTACCACCAGGATGTCCCCGTGGCTGAAGTAGGAGGCCAGTGGCCGATCCTCCCAGGGCTCCGCGGGGCTGAGCTCCTCCGAGCGGGGGAAGAGCAGGCGGAAGGAGGTCCCCTCGCCGGGGCAGCTGAGGACCTGCACCGCGCCGTGGTGGCCGCGCATGATGCCGAGCACCGCAGCGAGGCCGAGCCCCCGGCCCGTGAACTTGGTGGTGAAGAAGGGGTCGAAGATGCGCTGGAGGGTGTCCGCTTCCATGCCGGAGCCGGTGTCAGCCACCTCGAGATAGACCGAGGTGCCGTCCGGCGGGGTGCCGGCGAGGCAGTGGGTCAGGGTGCCGGTCTCCACGATGCCTGTGGAGATGGTGATCCTCCCGACCCGGTCCTCCAGGGCGTCGGAGGCGTTGGTGATGAGATTCATGATGACCTGGCGGACCTGGGTGGCGTCGCCATCGATCAGCGGCAGGTCCGGGGCGAACCGGTGCTCCAGCACAGCCTTCTTGGAGATCACGGTCTCCAGCAGGCTCTCCATCTCATCCACCAGGCGGGAGAGGGAGAGGGGCTCCACATGGAACTTGCCGCGCCCGGAATAGGCCAGCAGCTGGTTGGTCAGCTCGGCTGCGCGGGTGGCGGCCATCTCGATCTGGTTGAGGCGGCGCTGCATGGCCGGCTGCAGGTCGGGGTCCATCAGGGCCAGCCCCGCATGACCCATGATGCCCATGAGCAGGTTGTTGAAGTCATGGGCGATGCCCCCAGCCAGCACGCCGAGGCTCTCCAGCTTCTGGGCCTGCTGGACCTTGGACTCCATGTCCTGCCGATCCTGCTCGGCCTGGCGCCGCTCCGTCACGTCGCGGGCATTCACCACGATGCCGTGGACGCCCGGAACATCCAAGGCGTTGTGCGAGATGGCCTCCATGAGCCGGGGGCTGCCGTTCTTGTGGAGCACCCGGATCTCGAGGGTCCTGGAGCTGCCGGGGGTCTGGCTCAGGTCCAGAAAGGCCTTCTGGAACAGCACCCGGTCGCCGGGGTGGATCAGGTCGGCAGCTGAGGTGCCCAGGCGTTCGCCGGGCAGGTAGCCCAGGATCCTCCCGGCGGCAGGACTGCTGTAGACCACCTGGCCCGAGCGGTCGAGGATCACCACCAGGTCGAGCGCATGCTCAATGATGGCCCTCAACCGGGACTCGCTGGCCTTGAGCTCCTGCTCCATGCGGTGTCGGTAGAAGGCCATCTCCACGGTGGAGTGGAGGGTCCGCTCGTCAAAGGGCTTCAGGAGGTAGCCGTAGGGACCGCTCTCCTTGGCCCGGGCCAGGGTCTGCTCGTCGGCAAAGGCCGTGAGGAAGACCACCGGAATGCCCAGGCCCTGCAGGTGACGGGCTGCGTCAATCCCGTCCATGCCCGAGCCCAGGGAGATGTCCATGAGCACGAGGTCCGGAGCCAGCCGGCCCGCGGCTTCCAGCGCCTCCTCGCCACTGGAGGCCACATCCACCGAACCGTAGCCCAGCTCCTGGAGGTGCAGCTTCAAGTCCATCGCCACGATGGCTTCGTCTTCGACAATGAGGATGCGGGAGGGGGTCATGACTGCCGCCGGGCGGTGGGGAAACTCAGGAGGAAGGAGGCTCCCCGGCGCCGTTCCAGCTCCAGGATTCCGGACAGTTGATCGGTCAGGGCCTTGACCAACTGGAATCCCAGACCTCCCCCGTCCAGTTCCACCGTGGCAGGGAGTCCCTGCCCGGAGTCGGCCACCCGGAGGGTGACCCAGCCCCTGGCGTCCTGGCTGATCTCGATGTCGAGGCTGCCCCCCTCGCCCGGGGGAAAGGCGTGCTGGAGGGCGTTGGCCACCAGCTCGTTGAGGATCAGGCCCAGGGGCATCGGGGCGTCGGGGCCGATGTCCACCTCGGCCACTCGCACCTGCAGGTCGATGAGGGCCGGGACGCTCGCATAGCTCCGCACGAGCCGCTCCGCCAGCGTCCTTACGTAGCCTGGCAGGTCCAGTTTAGAGAAATCCGGGGCGTGCTTTAGCTTCTGGTGGATCAGGGCAATGGTCTGGATGCGCTCCTGGGCCTCTTGCAGGGCCCGCTGCAGGGCGGGATCTGGGTTGGTCGAGGCTTGCAGCCGCAGCAGGCTGGAGACCACCTGGAGGTTGTTCTTCACCCGGTGGTGGATCTCGCGGAGGAGCAGGTCCTTCTGCCTCAGGGAGGCCTCCAGGACGTTCTGCTCGGCCACCTTCTGGGCATGGATGTCGAAGAGGAAGCCCATCACTTGACGCTCCGGGATGCCGGCTTCCAGCCCTCCCGCCGCCCGCATCCAGTGGGCACCCCCCTCGGGGGTCTGGAGTCGGAACTCGAGCTGAGGGCTGCCCTGGGTGGAGCCCAGGTCCTGCAGGAAGCTGCGAAAGGCTGCCTGGTCCTCAGGGTGGATCACACCACCCCAGAAGGGGAGGGCACACCAGGCCTCCTGCGGCCAGCCGAAGAGGTCCTCCTCGGAACGGCCCAGATAGACACTGGTGCCGCTCTCCGGGTCCATGGACCAGGGAATCGCGCCCGTGCAGGCCATGAGCTGTTCCAACCGCCGGTTGGGGCTGTCCTCGGGAGGGGGGGGGCCGCTCACGGCTAGCCCATGGCCTGGAGCGGGGAGGCTCCCGCCATGGCGCGCAGGTCGGGCAGTCCTGGGGGCAAGGTCAGCACCTGGAGGTCCACGGGTCGCCCAAGGGCCCTCAGCTCCGCCTCGAGCTCGGGACGCAGGGCAGCCACCTGGCTGGGATCCTGGAGCCAGAGCCGCACCCGTAGGCCAGCACTGCGCTGCTCCAGGCCTAGGCGCACCTCGCCCAGGGCACTGAAGGGGACGCTCAGGAACACCCGGTGGGCCGGCGCCGCATCGGTTCCCGCGGCATCCCGCTCGTCCTCGATCCAGATCCGCAGAGGCTCCACCCCCGGGGCCCAGGGCAGGGGGATCTCGAACCAGCCGGTGCCCTCCTTGGCCTGGAGCTGGTGGAAGGGGGCCTCGGCGGGGGAGGTAGCTGGATTGGCCAGGGTCTTCATGGCCTCCTTCATCCAGGTGAACCAGCTCTCAGGCTGCTCGGCAATGGCTGAACCCGCCTGGAGGAGGCTGCGGAGCAGGACTGCAAAGGGGGCCTGATCGTGGCCAGCCTGGGTCCGTGCCAGCAGCTGGGCGGCCTCCCCGAAGACCAGCGGCGCCAGCACCGCGGGCGCGGGAGGTGGCGTGGCGCGGACCACCTGCAGCCGGATGCCGGCGCCTTCTGGCAGAGGCAGGGCCTTGAGGGTGAGGGTGCTGCCCGCCGGGAAGGGCAGGTTGCCCATAGCCTTCAGCGGCTCTCCATCGGCCAGCCGGAGCAGCATCCCATCGGGCAGGAGGGCCTCCAGGGTGGCCTCGAGGGTCTGCCCGCTGAGGGCTGCGGAGAGGGCTGGGGTTGACGGAGCCGCCGCCGGGATTTGTAGGGATCCCAGCAGTGCGGGTGTCAGTGCCAGGTTCTCGATCAACGCTGCCCCATCCGATGCTTCCGGTTTCCGTCTAGATCCTGAAGTGCCGACGGAGCTGGCCCGGGATGTCGCTGAGGGGGGCCACCACATCGACGCAGCCCCGCTCCACTGCGGCGCGGGGCATGCCGTAGACCACGCAGGACTCCTCCGACTCGGCGAAGGTGTAGGCACCCCGTAGCTTCAGCTGCTCCATGCCCTTGGCCCCATCCGCGCCCATGCCGGTGAGGATCCCAGCCAGCACCTGCCCCCGGAAGAGCTCCGCCACGCTGAGGAACAGCACATCAACGCTGGGGCGGTGAAGGGAGGCGAGGGGTTCCGGGTTGAGCTCGATGCAGCCTTTGGGGCCGCGGGGGCCATAGGTCAAGTGGATTCCGCCCGGTGCGATGTAGACCGTGCCAGCCTTCAGCGGCTCCCCCTGCTCGGCCTCCTTCACGTGGACCTGGCAGAGGCCGTCCAGACGATCCGCGAAGGGCTTGGTGAAGGTGCTGGGCATGTGCTGGACGATGAGGCAGGGTATCGGCAGGTTGGCTGGCAGCGTCGGCAGGATGTCCTGGAGAGCCTTGGGGCCGCCGGTGGAGCTGCCGATGAGGAGCAGGTCCGCCTGGGGTGAGGCGGCGAGGCTGGCGCCGATGGGAACCGGCGCCTTCAGCGGGGCCGCGGGTCGGTGCACCGGGGCTGCTGGCGGGGGCAGCGCAGGCGCAGGGCCCGCCGCCCCGGGCGCCGGGGGCGCGCGGTGGAACCGGGGGGACAAGGCGAGGCGGCGCACCTTCTCCTGCAGGTCGTGCTGAATCTGCAGGATGCTCATGCTCGCGTAGCTGTTCTCCTTGGGAATGAAGTCCAGGGCACCTATGGAGAGTGCTTCCAGGGTGGTTCGGGCACCCTCCTGGGTGAGGCTTGAGACCATCAGCACCGGCATGGGGTGGTCCGCCATGATCTTCTTCAGGCAGGAGAGGCCGTCCATGCGGGGCATCTCGATGTCGAGGGTGACGATGTCAGGCTTGAATTCCTGGATCTTCTCGAGGGCGTCGAGGCCGTCCCGCGCCGTTGCAACCACGCGGAGGTCCGGCGCCTCCTCCAGCATCTTCTGGAGGGTCTTCCGCATGAAGGGGCTGTCATCCACCACCAGGATCCGGATCGTCATGGAACTCCTCTAGGCCTGGAAAGCCAGCTCGACGAAGGCCATGGCATGGTCCAGCTCGTCATCGATGGAGAAGGTGAGGCGCTCCACATCCAGGTCCTTCTGGAGGGCGCCAGCCATGACAGCCTTGAAGGCTGGCAGCTCGTCCAGGGACACCAGTAGGCACTCATCCGCGGGACCCATGGGGATGCGGGTCCGCACCAACAGATCCGAGAGGTGGATGAGGTTGGGGAGGAAGTCGCCGGGCTGGGGTTCGTGGTGGTCGCGGATCACCTCTACGATGGTCTGGGGGAAGGACCACTCCGCGGCGAGGAGGGCGCCGGCCTCGGCGTGGTCCATGCCCAGCACGGCCCGCTCTGCGTCGATGAAGAAGGCGCCCGCTTCGACCTGCTGGAGCACTGTCGCATAGGCCTCGGGATAGCAGGTGTCCAGGGCGATCTTGCCGATGTCGTGGAGCAGACCGGTCAGGAAGGCGGTCTCTGCCTGGCCGTGCCGCTTGGCCAGGACGCAGATGCCCTTCCCGGTGAGGCCCACGGCCACGCTGTGCTGCCACAGCTTCACGGCGTTGAGGTGGGCGCCGCCCTTCAGGGTGCGCACCACTGCGGCACCCGTGCCGAGGTTGGCCACGGCGTCGAATCCGAGGCGCATCACCGCACTGCGTAGATCCAGGATGGAGTCTGCCCCGGCGTAGAGTGCGGAGTTGGCGATGCGCAGCAGGGTGGCGGAGAGCGAGGGATCCTTCGAGAGGATGCCGAGGATGCGATCCACGGTGCAGCGCTCGTCCTGCACAGCCTCGCCCAGAGCCACCACCGTCAAGGGCAGGCTCGGTAGGGACTTGGCCTTCAGGCGCGAGATGAACTGCTCCCGGGTGATCATCTAGAACTCCGCGATCATCGTCTTGTCCTGCTCGATGGCGGCCCGGATGCCCTCCTTGATGCCGGCCAGGGCTTCGGGGCCAACCCGGAGGATCTCCATGGCCTGCATGGAAGCGCCTTCAAGGTGCTGGGGATCACCGATGCCGACCTTCTCCTCCAGGGCCATCTGGTTCGCGAGGGCCACGATGGCCGACACCTCCTGGAAGTCCTTGGCTGCCTGCATGGGATCGTGGTGCCAGCGCACCGCGGCCTGCAGGCTCGAGGCCAGGTTCCATTTGCCCACCAGGGCCTCACCCACCATGGCGTGATCGAAGCCGAAGGTATCCAGCTCCAGGTTGAGGCAGACACCCCCCTCGTTGTAGACCGTGCGCAGCAGGGCCGCGTAGCGCTCAGGGAACTTCACCCCCAGGACCGACTTCCCGATGTCATGCAGCAGGCCGCCGATGAAGGCCTCCTCCACCCGGGGAAAGCGGAGGCTCTTGGCGAAGGCCCGGCTGGCGATGGCCGAGATCAGCGCGTGCTCCCAGATCAGCCGCTCCTGCAGGCCCACCGAGCCCCGGTGGTAGAGGTTCTTGGCAGAGCTGGCGATGACCACGCTCTTGATGGTGCTGAAGCCGAGGGTCATGATCGCCTGGGTCAGCGTGGTGACTTCCCGCACCATGCCGAACATGGCTGAGTTGGAGATCTTCAGAATCTGGCTGGTGAGGGCCTGGTCCGTGGAGATGACCTTACGGAGGTCCTCGGCCGTGGCATCCGGGTCGGCCGACACGCGCAGCACTTGGGAGGCCACCTGGGGAAGAGGGGGCAGGTCACCGAGGTTCGCAATCAGTTCTTGGGGGGTGATGGGCATGATCCGCTCCGCTCAGGTCCGCTTCCGGTAACCCATGGCCTTGCTGAAGTGCAGCAGCTCGAAACCAGTGTTGAAAGCATGGATGCTTTCACTGTGTCCAACCAGAAGATAGGCCTTGGTATGAAGCTGGCTGTGAAATTCCTGGAGGACCTTGGTCTTCACGGCCTCGTCGAAGTAGATCAGCACGTTCCGGCAGAAGATGATGTCGAAGGTGCCGAGCTGCCGGTAGGAAGCATAGTCCACCAGGTTGAAGCTCTTGAGGGTGGTGAAGCGCTGCAGCTCGGGCTTGACCTGGAAAAGGTCCTTGCCTAGCGCTGTGAAGTGGCGGCTCAGCTGCTCTGGCGTGAGGTTCCGTAGGGTGTAGCTGTTGTAGACCCCGTCCTGGGCCAGGGCCAGCACCTTCTCACTGATGTCCGTGCCCAGGATCTCCACGGTGAAGCCCCGCAACACCGTGTCCTTCAGCTCCTGGCAGATCATGGCCAGGGTATAGGGCTCCTCGCCGCTGGAGCAGGCCGCCGACCAGATCCGCAGCCGGCTCTGGCCCCGCTCCCGGGCCTGCTTGGCGGCGTCCGGCAGGACGATATTCTGAAAGGCCTCGATCTGAGGCGGGTTACGCCAGAAGCTGGTCTCGTTGGTGGTGATCTCCACGAACAGGCGCTTGAGCTCCGCCGGACCCTGGCTGCCCTGCAGCATGGACATGTAGTCGGCGTAGCTGCGCAGCTTCAGGTCGCTGATGCGCTTGCTGAGGCGGTTTTCGAGGAAGTACTGCTTGGACTCACTGAAAAAGATGCCCGACTTGGCATAGATGTAATCCCGGAGGCTCCGGAATTCGGCAAGGGTCATCTGTTGCTTGGCCTGAAGTGGGTCCATCGAGTCGTCCTACCTGCGGGATCGGCTCAACGGCCCAAGCCTTGAGTTATCGCTCGAGGATAACCACCGCCAGGGCCAAGTCCCCGTCATGGGAGACACTCCCATGGAGGTTGCAGATCTCCCTGTCTTCCAGCAGTTGGGCCAGGGCGCCCACCGCCCAGAGGCGGCCGTTCACATAGCGCAGTTCCTTCCAGGACCAGCCGTCGAGGCCCGTGCCCAGGGCCTTCCCGAAGGCCTCCCGCAGGGCCCAGCGGCCCGCGAGGCGTTCGGGTAGCCGCTCCCGGTTCCCGGCCAGCAGGTAGGCCAGCTCCTCCGGATGGAGGATCCGCCCCGCCGCCTTCTCCGCCCCGAAGCGCTGGATCAGATGGCGCCAGCGACTAGGAGGACACAGGTCCGTTCCGAGCCCGATGATCATGGCAACTCCCGGGCGAACCACTGGTCACAGCCGCCGTGGCCGGTGTGCCCCAGGGGGGCGCAGAGGGTCCGGAATCCCAGCTTCCGGTAGAGATGGATGGCCTGGTCCATGCCCGTCAGGGTCTCCAGGTAGCAGGTCCGGTGGCCCAGGGCTTCGGCCACCACCAGGCAGTGGCGCAGCAGGGCCTCACCCACGCCCTGCCCCCGGGCTTCGGGCAGGAAGTACATCTTGCGGAGTTCGCAGACCCAGGGCTCTCCGCCCACCAGGGGGGCTACGCCGGCGCCGCCCACCACCCGACCGGTGGCATCCACCACCACGAAGTAGGCGGCGCCGGGGATCCCGTAGGCCGCGCTCATGTGATCCACCTCGGGGTCATGGATCGCGAAGCCGGGGCCGTCGGCGCCGAACTCCGGCATGACGGCGTGGATGACGGTGGCCATGGCCGCGTCGTCCTCGGGGCGGATGGGACGGAAGGTGAGCATCCCCATAGGGTAGCGCAGGGGGGACGCCTATTCGGGCCAGTGGTGCTTGGGGTAGCGGCGGGAGAGGGCCGGCCGCAGCTCCTTGTAGACCCGCTGCCAGAACCCCGCGAGGTCGGTGGTCACCTGAAGGGCCCGCATGTTGGGCGCGAGCAGGTGCAGCACCAGGGGCACCGCGCCACCGGCCACGGCTGGGGTCTTCTTCAGGCCCCAAAACTCCTGGAGGCGGGAGGCGATCCAGGGGGGATCGTCCTCGTAGTGCACCTTGGTGGGGCGGCCCTTGGGCAGCTGGATGGTCTCCGGGGCCCAGGCCTCCAGCAGGCGGAGGGTCTCCGGGTCAAACGCCTGGCGGAAGGCCTGGGGCCAGTCCACGTCCTGGACCTCCCGGAGGGTGGTCCGTCCCGCGCAGGCTCCGGCGAGGAGGGGCCCCAGCAGGTCCTCGGGCAGGCCCAGGTCCGGCCGGTGCTTCCGGAGGAAGGCGAGGCGGGCCAGGAACCGGGTGGGCAACTCATCCAGGGGACGTTCTCGGAGGGCCTCGGCGAGCAGGGCCGCCACCCGGGGGTCGGCGGGGTCTGCGGGACCCCGGGTGGCGTCGATGCAGAGCCCGTCATAGCGGATCTCAGAGCGCTGCTCCACCCGGGCCGCGCCGGGGTTGAAGAGCACCTCGTCCACGGCCTCCAGGCGCTCCGGGCAGGCCTCCAGCAGCCAGTCCCCCTCGCAGCGGGAGGCCAGGCGGATCAGAGTCTGGCCGCCGGTACCCTGCTTCACGGCCTCGGCCTCCAAAGCCAGGATCAGGCCCGGTCGGCGCACCCGGCTGCCCGGATCCAGCCGCGCGCCCCCGCCGCCAGCGAAGGCGCAGGTGCCGTTTGCTGAGAGCTGGCCCACCCGGTCCGGGTAGGCCCGGAGCAGGGCCTGGAGCAAGCGGAGCTCGGCATCGGCAGGTTCGGCGGGGGCGGGCAACAGGCGGGCCAGGGATTGCACGGCCCGCCGGGCCCGCTGGACGGCGGCGGAGTCCAGGCCCGCGGCCCGGCTGGCCCCGGCGCCGAAGCCCGCGGCCCCGGCCTCCTCGAACTGGTCCAGGCGCAGCAGCAGGTCTGAGTCGGCGCCATGGCCCGTCTTCACCGGGGCCCGGTCCAGGCCCTGCCGGGCCGTGAGGCTGCCGGACTCTAGCAGGGCGGCGGCGCGCAGGGCCAGCTGGGGGATGCCCAGGTCGGCGCCCGCCACGGCCAGCCGGGCCAGGCGCGGGTGCAGGGGCAGGTCCGCCATGCGCCGGCCGAGGGGGGTCAGCGCCCCGCTCTCCAGGGCGCCCAGGCGCGCCAGCAGGGCCTCCGCGGCTCCCATGGAGGTCTCGGGCGGCGCTTCGAACCAGGCCAGGCCGGCGGGGTCCCCGAGGCCCATGCCGTGCAGGGACAGCAGCGGCTCGGCCAGGTCCGCGCGCTGCAGCTCGGGGGTGTCAAAGGCGGGCCGGGCCAGATAGTCGGCCTCGGGGTAGAGGCGGAGACAGCGGCCCGGGCCCGTGCGCCCCGCCCGGCCCGTGCGCTGGATGCAGCGGGCCTGGCTGATGCGCACGGTGCGCAACCCGGACAGGCCCGACCAGGGCGAGTGCGAGGCCTCGCGGCCCAGGCCCGAGTCCACCACGGCGCCGATGCCGTCCAGGGTGACGGAGCTCTCGGCCACGTTGGTGCTCAGGATGACCTTCGGCTGGTCGCTGGCGCCCAGGGCATGGGCCTGGGCGTCCTGGGAGAGTTCGCCGTGCAGGGGCCGCAGGCTCAGGCCCCGGCGCGTGGCCACCGCGTCGCAGCCCTTCAGGCAGGCGCGGATCTCTGCGGCGCCCGGGAGGAAGACCAGGGTGTGCCCAGGCAGTCCCTCCCCGTAGAGGCGGTCCAGGGCCTCGGCGACCTGGATGTCCACGGGTCGGTCGTCAGGCCTGGGCAGGAAGGTGGTCTCCACGGGGAAGCTGCGCCCTTCGCTCTGCAGCACCGCCGCGTCCAGGTAGGCCGCCACGGGGCCCGGGTCCAGGGTGGCGGACATGACCAGCAGCCGCAGTTCGGGCCGCTGGGTTCGCTGCAGGCGCCGCAGCAGGGTGAGGGCCAGGTCCGTGTGCAGGTGGCGCTCGTGGAACTCGTCGAGCACCACGGCCGCGATGCCTTTCAGCTGTGGGTCTCCCTGGAGCCGCCGCAGCAGCAGGCCCTCAGTGACGAAGCGCAGGCGCGTCTCCCGGGACACCTTCTGTTCGAAGCGCACGGCGTAGCCCGCCCGCTGACCCAGGGGCTCGCCCAGCTCCTCGGCGACCCTGGTCGCGGCCAGCCGCGCGGCCAGCCGCCGGGGTTCCAGGATCCAACACTCGCCCGCTCCCAGGAGGCCCGCGTCCAGCAGGGCCGGTGGCACCCGGGTGGTCTTGCCCGCGCCCGGATCCGCCTGCAGCACCAGGTTCGGCCGGGAGCGGAGGCTCTCCACGAGGGCTGGCAACAGGGGATCAATGGGCAGGCTCAGGCGCACGGGCGCCCCAGGGCGACGATAAGGGCGGTGGGATCGTCCGCGGAGACTGCGAGCCGATCCGTGGGGCGACTGGGACCCAGGAGACCCCTCACCTGGATCGGCGCGGCGAGCCTCAGCTCGAGGATCGTGTTGCCCTTGGCCACCAGCTTCCCCACGCCTTTCAGGTAAGCATGGCGGGTCCAGTCATCCTCGAAGGCCGGCAGGGGGGAGGCGGAGAGCACCTGGCTGGCGGGCAGGGTGACCGACTTCAGGAGGCCCAGGTTCAGCTCCAGTCGGCCGTCGCGGAGCTGATGCGGGCGGGCCTTGAGGGTGGCGTAGAAGCCGACCAGCCAGAGCACTGCGTAGACACTGGAGCCATGCAGCAGCCAGCGCAGCCAGGGCGCCGCGCCCTTGAGGAGCGTGCTCGTCAGCAGGAAATCGCCCGGGATCATCAGCGGCAGGGCCGGCAGGATGGCGCGGAGGGCGGCCTCCCGGTGGTGGCTGAAGCCCTCCGGAGCCTCCTGGCGGTAGCCGCCGACAAGGAAGTGAAGCGCACTGCCGAGCATCACCAGCTCCAGGGCCATGAGCCGCGCGGCCCGGGGCGGCACGAAGGCTGCGAAGGCGGTGGCGATGCGGTCTTCGGGCCAGTGCCCGGGCAGGGCCCGGGTCTGGCACAGGGTCCGGACCGCCAGCACCAGGAGCAGGACTTCCAGCCCGGCCGCCGTGGCGAAGCGGATGGTGGTGGCGGCCGGAGAAGCTCCCGCCATGGCAAGGCCCAGGCCCTCGGCCATCAGGACTGCGGGCAGCAGCAGCCGGGTGGCTGGCAGTCGGCCCGCCCGCCAGTCCCTTGCAAGGGAGGTCAGGCGCAGGGCCAGCAAGAACAGCAAGGCGGCGGTCAGTTCAGGCAAGGCCGGATGCCCCGGCTGCCGCAGGCGCAGCACCAGGACGGCGCCGATCAGGACGACGAAGAGGCCCCAGAGCAGGCTCGAGGAACGGACGCGCAATGCCATCGCTCGAGTCTACCCGGCGCCTGGGGAAGCGGCCCGCCCAGCGGGGCGCGGCCTCGCGTAGAATGGACGTTTTGACGGGAGCGGGCATGGCGGGGTTGGAGACGGCAGGGGTGGGCGGCAAGACTGGCGGCGCGATGGACAGCCTGCGGGATGCTTACGGAGACACCCTGGTGGAGCTGGGGAACGAGGGCGCGAACATCGTGGTCTTCGACGCCGACCTGGCCGGCTCCACCCGCACCGGCAAGTTCGCCAAGGCCTTCCCGGAGCGCTTCTTCAACATGGGCGCGGCGGAGCAGGGCATGGTGGCAGCTGCGGCTGGCGCCGCCACCACGGGCGTGGTCCCCTTCCTCAGCACCTTCGCCATGTTCGCCACGGGCCGCGCCTACGAGATCGTGCGTCAGGCCGTGGGTCTGGGCCAGCAGAACGTGAAGATCGTCGCCACCCACGCGGGCCTCACCGTGGGCGAGGACGGCGGCACCCACCAGTGCCTGGAGGACCTGGCCCTCATGCGCATGATCCCTGGCATGACGGTCCTGTCCCCCGCGGACGGCCGTGAGACGCGGCAGGCCGTGCGGGCCGCCTACGCCCACCGTGGACCGGTCTACATCCGCCTCACCCGAGACAAGTTCCCGCGCATCCACGGCGAGGACTACCAGTTCCAGATCGGCAAGGCCGTGGTCCTGCGCTCCGGCCAGGACGTGCTGCTGGTGGGCTGCGGGCTCGGCACCAGCATCTGCCTGGATGCCGCGGAGCTGCTGGCCGCCGAGGGCATCGAGGCCACCGTGCTGCACACGCCCACCCTCAAGCCCTTCGACCAGGACACCCTGGTGGCCCTGGCCCGCACCCACCGCGCCGTGGTTACCTGCGAAGAGCACCAGGCTCACGGTGGCCTCGGCGGCATCGTCGCCGAAGTGCTTTCGGAAGCCCATCCCATGCCGGTCCGCCGCGTGGGTGTGCAGGACCAGTTCGGCCAGAGCGGCAAGCCCGACCAGCTGCTGGCAGCCTACGGCCTCACGCCCCAGGCTGTGGCCGCCGCGGCCAAGTCCGCGCTCTGATGGCCACCGAGACGTTTCAGGCCAGCCGCTGGACCCGGGGCAACCACCTCTTCGCCACGGTCATCGAGGTCACGGAGGCTGCGGTGGTGCGCCGGAAGCGCTCTTGGTTCACGCTGAACGAGATCAGCATCCACCTGTCCAAGGTGGCCAGCGTCCGCATCGACACGGGCCTCCTGTGGTCGGACATTCTCGTGGAGAGCACGGGCGGCAGTGATCCCCTCACCAGCCATGGTCATGGGAAGGCCGATGCCCGCCGCATCAAGGAGCTGATCGAGGCCGCCCAGACTCGGGGGGCGCGATAGCCCGCCAGCCCTGAAGCCCCCAAACCCATGTCTTGAGCCCCTTGCCTGGCAGAACGATGCACCCCTCCGACTCCGAGCCCTCCGACGCCACCACGCCCAGGTCGCCCGACATGCTGCGGCTGGCTCCCGGCACCGAGGTCGGCCGCTTCCAGGTCCGGAACCTGCTGGGTCAGGGTGGCATGGGGGCGGTCTACCTGGCTTGGGACCCCGTGCTGGAGCGAAAAGTGGCCCTCAAGGCCATCCGTCTGGGGCACGACGGCCAGGTGGCCTCCACGGGCCGCTTCCGTCGGGAGGCCATGGCCCTGGCCCAGCTCAACCACGGCAACGTCTGTCAGGTGCATGACTGGGTGGAAGCGCGCGACAGCGCCTTCATCGCCATGGAGTTCATCGAAGGTGAGACGCTCCTGGCCGCGGCTCCGCGCATGGACCTGCGACAGAAGCTGCAGGCGCTGCGGTCCATCGCCCATGCCCTGGAAGCCGCCCACGCCAAGGGCATCGTCCATCGGGACCTGAAACCCCGCAACGTCATGCTTGATGCCTCGGGTCAGGTCAAGGTGCTGGACTTCGGCCTGGCGCGCCTCGTGGACGAAAGCAACTCCGGAGTCCAGCTGGCGACCGGGCCAGCCCCCAACCTCCAGTTGCTGCGGGGTGCGGCCGCTGCCGGGCAGACGGTGGGAGCGACCGGGGCCCCGCTGGGCGAGGAGCTGACCGACCCGGGATCCTCTTCGATGCCCTCACCGCCCCCCTGGGGGGAGCTCACGGAAGTGGGCACCTTCATGGGCAGCCCCACCTACGCTTCACCGGAGCAGATGCGGGGGCGGCGGGTCGGGCCGCCCAGCGACATCTTCTCCCTCGGGGTGGTGGCCTGGGAGCTGCTGCTGGGGGATCACCCCTTCCCCGGGGAGGGGCAGGCCCGGATGGTGGCCACCCTCGATGACCGGGCCAAGACCCTCCGGGGTCGCAAGCTCCCGCGAAAGATCGCGGCGCTGCTGCGCGCCATGCTCCGGAAGGAGTCCCAGAAGCGCCCCAGCGCCAGCGAGGTGGCGGCGGTCCTGTCCCGCCAGCTGACCCGCACTCCGGCGGGCTGGTGGGCCGCAGGCAGCATGGCCGCCCTCCTCCTCCTTGCCGGGCCAGGCTACTACCTCTTCGGCCGCAGCATCGTCGCGGACCTGGGGCAGGACCACGCCCCCCGCATGGCGGTCATGCCCATCCGGAACCTCACCGGGGATCCCACCCTGGACGCCGTGGTGAGCGTCGGCATGACCGAGCTCTTGGCCACGGCCCTGCAGGGCTCCCACCGCTTGGCCATGGTGGAGTCCGAGGCCGTCAGCCGGGCCATCACCGGCTTTCGTCTGAACCCTGCCGAGGCCCAGGAGCCCGCCGGGCAGGCACGGATCGCCCAGGCCCTGGGCGTCCGGCTCCTGCTGCGGGGCACCCTGAGCCAGGACCCTGCAAGTCCCGCGCACCTGCTCACCTACGAGCTGGTCGACCAGGCTGGCCGGGCGCGGGCCTCCGGGGTCGTGAAGGCTCCCCGGGTCGGCGCCTTCGCCCCCTATGCCCTGGTGGATCCCGCTGCCCACGAGCTGCTGCGGAAGGTGGATCCGCTGCGGTCCAGCGCGACCCGGAGCCAGCCAATCCCGCCCGAAGTCTTCTCGGCCTACGCCAACGGGAAGTCTCTCTTCCTGAAGGGGGACTTCAAGGGCAGCGAACCCTTCCTGCGCGAAGCCGCGATGCAGGCCCCGGGCTTCTCCAGCGCGGTCTCCGGCTATGCGGCCTGCCTCCGCCGCCTGGGCCGGGAGCAGGCCCCCGTCGTTGCCAACTGGGCCCTCATGTCTGCCCGGGCCACGGGTGACCGCTGGGCCGAGGGCCGCGCCCTGGGATTGCAGGCCTACCTGGCCAAGGACCTGGGCCGGCTGGACGAGGCCCAGCGGCTGCGGGAAGCCTCCCTGGCGATGGCTCTGGAGATCGGCGACCGGGATGGCGAGACCATCGCCTACAACCACCTGGGGCTCATCGCGGCAGAGCGGGGCCAGATCCGGGAAGCCGAGGGGTTCTACGACCGATCCCTCAAGCTCAGCCAGCAGACGGGCGACCAGTTCTACCTGTCGCTGGCCCAGAACAACCTGGCGAACCTGGCCCTGAAGAACGGCGACCTCGGCACTGCGGCTGCTCTCTATCAGAGCAACCTGAAGCTCCATCAGGGCCTGGGCAATCGCTGGGGCGAGGCCCTGGCCTTGAACAACCTGGGCGTCATCGCCCTCATGACGCGGGACCTGCCCGGCGCCGAGAGCCTGCTGACCCGGGCCTTGGGTGCCCGGGAGTCCGTGGGCGACCAGAACGGGCAGATCTCCTGTCTCCGGAACCTGGGCATCCTGGCCCAGATGAAGGGGCAGATCCAGGAATCCGTGGACTTCCATGGCCAGGCTCTGGCGAAAGCCAAGGCCGTGGGCCTCCGGACCGTCGAAGCGGAGTGCCAGTTCTACGGCGCGGAAGCGGAGCGCCTCCAGCGCCACTTCAAAGAGGCCCGGGAGGGCTACCAGCGGGTGCTGGAGCTGCTGCCCGCCGGGGTGACGCCCGGAGTGCGTCGGGATGCCCTGGCGGGCCTTGCGGAGTGTCTCTTCCGCCAGTCCCGCCCCGATGCGAAGGCAGCGGCGAATCTGCTGGCGCAGATCCCCTCGGGGAGCCAGGACTCGCCCTACGTGCATCGGGCCCTGGCCTGGTCGGCCCTGCGCTCCGGCGAGCGGGAAGTGGCGCTCCAGGAAGTGGCCAAGGCCCTGGCGGATCCCAAGCGGCAAGCCCCCGAGACCCGGGCCGAGCTCGACCAGCTGCGAGCCGAGCTCCTGGCTGGCGGCCGCCCCTAGCGGGTTCCGGGGGCTCAGGTCATGCCTGGCTTCGCCTTGGGCAGCCTCACCAGCCGCCGGACCACGGCCTGGAGGTCATCCTCCGCGGCCAGGTGATGGCGGCTCTCGCACGCATCCTGTTTCAGGGTCACGCAGACGCGGCCCAGGGGACAGTTCAGGAGGCAGTGCTCACGGACGATCTGGAGTCCCTGGAGTCGCTTTCGCTTCAGCAGCAGCTCGGTCAGGCCGGTCAGGGCCTCGGTCACGGCCCTTCCCTGCCGGGGGCGACGCAGAGCCCGGCGCTCGCAGTCGGCGCAGATGGTGAGGACGGGGTGCATAGAAATAGAAATTTAATACAATGCCGGAAAAAATCAAGACACTGCTCTCCCGGGTCCGGCTAGGCGAACCGGGGCACCCGCTTCTCCAGGAAGGCGGCCAGCCCCTCCCGCGCATCCGGATGGCGCATCGCGGCCTTCATCTGCGCGCTCTCGGCCTCGAGGCGGGTGCGGAGGCTGTCGGCGTCAAGTCCCTGGTTCCGCAGCACGGAAGCCTTGATGCGGGCGAAGGTCTCGGCAGGGCCGGCGGCGAGTCGGCGGGCCAGGCTCTCCGCCTCGGCATCCAGCTGGTCCGCCGGGACGATCCGGTTCACCAGGCCCAGCTCCAGCGCCCGGCTGGCGCCCAGGGTGTCCCCGGTCAGCATCAGCTCTGCGGCCAGGGAGGCGTTCACGAGCCGCCCCAACATCACGCTGCCGCCCCAGTCCGGGTGCAGTCCGATCTTCACGAAGGCCATGCTGAAGGCGGCCTCGGGCGCGGCCAGGCGCAGGTCCGCGCCCAGCGCGAGGCTCATGCCGGCGCCCGCCGCCGGGCCCTGGACCACGGCCACCACGGGCCGGGGTAGCGTCGCCAGGCCCCAGGCCACGAAGGCGCCGAGGTCCAGCAGAGCTTCCATCTCCGGCCAGCGGCCCTCGGCCAGGGCCTTCGCCATCCAGCCGATGTCGCCCCCGGCGCAGAAGGCCCGGCCGGCGCCGCGCAGCAGCAGCACCTTCACGCCGGGCTCCGCTGACTTGGCGAGGGCCTCTTCGAAGCCCTCCTTCATCTCGGGCACCAGAGCGTTCAGGCGGTCGGGCCGGTCCAGCGTCAGCGTGGCTACGCGGTCGGAGATCTCGAAGCGAATGGGGCTGGCCATGAAGACTCCCGTTTTCCCAATCAGACCACAACCTTCAGGGCCCAGGGTGGGATTGCTCCGACCCCGCGACGGTCAACCCTGACAACGCTGCTGGAGGGCCGCCACGAAGGCCGCGAAGAGGTCCCGGGCCGCCTCGCCAGCGGGCCCCTTGAGGCCCACCAGGTTCTCCGGATGCCACTGCACGCCGAAGGCCCAGCGGGAAGGATCCCGGGCCTCCAGAGCCTCGACGAGGGGGCCGGTCTTGGGATGGACGGTGTCCAGGTGCCAGCCCACGGCCGCCAGGTCCGGCGCCACCTCCCGAACCGCCTGATGGTGGCGGCTGTTCACCAGGAAGACGTCCTCGCCCAGCAGCGCCCGCAGTCGCGAGCCCGGCGCCAGCTGCACGCGGTGGCGCATCTCCGGATGCTCTGGCGTGCCGTGCTGGTGCCGTGCTGCGTCGCAGCCGAAGTATTCCGGAAGGTGCTGGATCATGCTGCCGCCCAGGGCCACGTTGAGGATCTGCTCGCCCCGGCAGATGCCCAGGATGGGCAGGTTCCGCTCCCAGGCCGCCCGGATCAGCGGCAGTTCGAAGGCGTCCCGGTCCTCGTCCACGTCGGCCTCCCGGTGCACGGCGTCGGGGCTGTCCCAGCAGCGGGGGTGGATGTCCGAGCCGCCCGTGAGCAGCAGGCCGACCGCCCCGTCCAGATCGGGCAGGGGATCCCCAGGTGCCAGCAGGCAGGGCTCTGCGGCCCATCCAGCACCTTTGAGGGCGGGAAGATAATGCTTCACCGCACCTGACTTGTTTCTGCAGCTCACGAGGAGGTTTGAGTTGGCACTTGACATGGGTTTCGCTCGCGGGAATCCTCATCACCCTACCACCCCCTCAGATGGTCTGAGTCGACGGTGCGGCGGAGAGCTCCGCTGATCTAAGGAGGACATCATGTCCGGTTCATTGAACAAGGTTCTGCTCATCGGCAACCTCGGGCGCGATCCCGAGCTGAAATCCACCCCCTCAGGCCAGCAGGTTGCGCGGTTCTCCGTAGCCACCACCGAGACCTGGAAGAACCAAGCCGGCGAGAAGCAGAGCAAGACCGAGTGGCACAACATCGTGGTCTGGGGCAAGCAGGCCGAGATCGCCGAGAAGTACCTGCGGAAGGGCAAGCAGGTGATGATCGAGGGCCGCATCCAGTACCGCGAGTACACCGACCAGGCCGGCGTCAAGAAGACCGCCTGCGATATCCGCTGCGACAACTTCGTCATGCTGGGCCGCATGGATGACAGTGGCCCCCGCGACGGCGGCTACAGCCGCGGCGGCGCTCAGGAGGCCGAGGACCACGGCGCCCCCAGCCCCGCCGCCGGCGGCAGCTTCCCCGACGACGACATTCCGTTCTAGGTTGTTGTCCCGCCGATCGGTTCGGCACGGCTTCAAAACGGCGCCTCTGGCGCCGTTTTGAAGCTATGAACGGAGCTTCTGGCGGCGAAGCCGCCTATCTCCATACGGCGCCCGCAGGGCACCGTATGGAGCAGGCGCGGCCGAGAACGCCCCTCGGAGAAACCGAGTCCCTGCGTTAGAATGATGGGTTCGGGAGTAACCGCCATGCTTGCTGTGCAGAACGTCACCATGCGCTTCGGCGCGAAGATCCTCTTTGAGGACGTCACCACCACCTTCAACCCTGGGCGCCGCTATGGCCTGTCGGGGCCGAACGGATCGGGGAAGTCCACATTCATGAAGATCCTCTCGGGTGAGCTGGAGCAGCAGACCGGGAATGTCATCCGCCCCCGCAAGCTCGGCAACCTGCGCCAGGACCAGTTCGCCTTCGACGAGTTCCGGGTGATCGACACGGTGATCATGGGCAATGCGGGTCTGTGGAAGGCCCTGCAGGAGCGGGACGCCATCTACGAGAAGGCCGAGATGACCGACGAGGACGGCATGCGCGTGGCCGAGCTCGAGGGCGTGGTGGCCGACGAGGATGGCTACACCGCGGAGAGTGACGCCGCCGTGCTGCTGGACGGCCTGGGCATTCCCGAGGCTCTGCACGGGCGCAGGATGGGCGAGCTGCAAGGTGGCCAGAAGGTGCGCGTGCTGCTGTCCCAGGCCCTCTTCGGCAACCCCCAGGCCCTGCTGCTGGACGAGCCCACGAACCACCTGGATCTGGATTCCATCCACTGGCTGGAGGAGTTCCTCAGCCGCTACAAGGGCACGGTGGTGGTGATCTCTCACGACCGCCACTTCCTAAACAACGTGTGTACCCACATCGCTGACATCGACTACCAGACCATCATCCAGTACACCGGCGGCTACGACGACATGGTCATGGCCAAGATCCAGGTGCGCTCGCGCATCGAGTCCGACAACGCCCAGCGCGAGAAGAAGATTGCCCAGCTGAACGAGTTCATCCAGCGCTTCGCCGCGGGCACCCGCAGCAGCCAGGTGAACAGCCGCCGCAAGGAGGTTGAACGCCTCCAGCCCAGCGACCTGGCCCGCAGCAACATCCAGCGCCCCTTCATCAAGTTCGGCCTGAACAAGCCGGGGGGCCGCTACGCGCTGGAGTTCGAGGGCGTGAAGAAGGGCTACGACACTGACAAGGACGGCACCGGCGGCCGCCACGAAGTCATCAAGGGCTTCTCCGCCATGGTGCAGCGGGGCGAGAAGGTGGCCCTCATGGGCCGCAACGGCATCGGCAAGACCACCCTGCTGAACGCCCTGCTGGCCAACGCGCCGCAGGTCACCGAGCTGGGCTTGAAGCTGGACGGCGGCGAGGTGAAGTGGGGGCACGAAGCCAACGTGGGCTACTTCTCCCAGGACTTCGCCGAGAGCATCCCCAAGGGCTACGAGCTGGTCACCTGGCTGCACCAGTTCGACCCCGAGGCCACCAAGGAGCAGATCCGCGGCATCATGGGCCAAATGCTCTTCCGCGGTGAAGAGGGCAACAAGATGACGGACGTGCTCAGCGGCGGCGAGTCCTGCCGCCTGCTGTTCTGCAAGCTCATGCTGCAGAAGCCCAACATCCTGGTGCTGGACGAGCCCACCAACCACTTGGACCTGGAAGCGGTCATCGGGCTCAACGACGCCCTGCAGCGCTACGAGGGCACCATCCTCTTCGTGACTCACGACGAGGACATCATCGACGAAGTGGCCACGCGCATCTGGCACCTCACCGATGACGGTATCGAGGACTTCCAGGGGACCTACGCGGAGTACGGGGCTCCGACGGGGCGCTAGGCTTGCTCCGAAATCGCTTTGCGATTTCGGAGATGGGGAAAGCTACTCGGTGGGGACAGCGAGCAACATTCGCAGGACTTCTTCGGCTACCTTGAGGCCCACGATGGCGGGCATGTAGGAGATCGTCCCAACGGGCCTTCGGACTCGGCCGGGGCCGCGGTGGGGCTCGATGTCCACGGGATTGGCCGGGCGCTTGTTGTCGGCGGGCTCCAGGGAGTAGATGCAGCGGATGCCTTCGGTGATGCCGGCCTTGCGCAGCTCCTTGCGCACCCGGGCAGCCAAGGGGCAGAGCCGGGTCTCGCTGATGTCGCCAGCCCGCAGCAGGCTGCTGTCCAGGCGGCCCCCGGCCCCCATGGCCGAGATCAGGGGGATGCCCTGCTGGTGGGCCGTGACCATGAGCGCCACCTTGCAGGTCATGGAGTCGATGGCGTCGATGACCACATCGGGGCGGGGCTCCAGCAGCGCGGGCAGTGTGTCGTTGTGGATGAAGGTGACGAGTGCCTCCACGTCACAGTCGGGGTTGATGTCCCGCACCCGCGCCGCCGCCACCTCGGCCTTGGGCTGGCCCAGGGTTGAGCGCAGCGCGTAGAGCTGGCGGTTGAGGTTGCTGGGGCCTACGCCGTCGTGGTCCACCAGGCGCAGGTGGCCCACGCCCGCCCGTGCCAGGGCCTCCACGGCGAAGGAGCCCACGCCCCCCAGCCCGAACACCGTCACGCGCGCCTGGCGTAGCCGGTCCAGCGCCGCCTCGCCGAGCAGCAGCTCACTGCGGGAATACCACCTCATGCCAGCCACTCCTTGAAGCACTGTCGCCCATTCTCCCAGGTCTGGGCCGCGAGGAGCTCCGGCGTGACCCCGCGCAGGGCGGCGGCGGCCTCGAGCACCGCCCCCAACTCGGCCGTGCCGTCGCTCTCCAGCAGCAGGCGGTCCGGGGCCATAGCGCGCAGGGCCTCCTGCAGCTTCGGCCGGTGTGGCGCCAGCAGGTCTCCGGAGAAGGACAGGTAGATGCCCAGGCCCTGCAACGCCTGGGCGGTCTCGGGGCTGCCGGAATACGCATGGACCAGCGCCCCCGCCGGCCGCACGCCTTCCTCCCACAGCAGGTCCAGGAGGCGTCCCCAGGCCTGCACCGCATGGATGGCCACGGGTCGGCCCAGGGTGTGCGCGAGGCGCAGCTGGGTCCGGAAGGCGGCTTCCTGCTCGGCCCGGTCTGCACTCTGCCGACTGAAGTCCAGCCCGCACTCGCCGACACCACAGCGGTGGGGCCGCAGCAGTGCTTCCAGGCGCAGGTCCCACCCGGGTGCCGCCTCTGCCACGAACCAGGGATGCAGGCCCAGCATGGGGATGACCTTCTCCCGCCCGGCGGCATGGGCCAGCACAGCTTCCCCGTCAGCCTCACAAGTCCCGCAGATCACACACCAGTGCCCCGGCTCGGGGCTTCCCGGTGGGGGCAGGTGGCTGTGGGCGTCGAAGAGGGGGTGCATGGGGCGGGTCCTCTTCCAGAGTGCCCGACGCGAGCCTGGTGGTCCCGGCGGGAATTGAACCCACGACCGACGGGACCCGTCTGCGAGGCAAGCCCAGCGGGCGCGGCCCGAGCAGGAGCACAGCGCGAGGCGCTGTGTGATCCGGGGTGGTCAACGGGTGGGTCGGGCCGCAGCTGGTGGTCCCGGCGGGAATTGAACCCACGACCTACCGCTTAGGAGGCGGTCGCTCTATCCGCTGAGCTACGGGACCTGCAGGCTGCAGCGCCCATTCTAGCGTGTTATCGGACCCGTCGCGGGGGGCCGCGCTGGCGGGCCTGGGACCAGGAGCTTTCGCCCGCCCCAGACCAAGCCGCCCGCCAGCAGCAGCCAGCCGATGGGCGAGCGGGCGGCGATGCGCAAGTCCTGCCAGGAGGGCAGGGCCGCGAAGACCAGGTTCGCCAGGAGGAAGACCATGCCCGCCTCGGGCCAGCCGAAGGAGGGCTGCGTCCCCAGCCGCCAGAGGAAGAGTCCGTAGGCCAGGGGTAGCAGCAGCAGGGGCGCGAGGCCGATGAAGAAGGCGTTGTACCAGCGGAGGTTGCCCAGGGCCACGGAGCCCAGCACGTAGCCGCGCCCCTCCCGCCGGGGCAGCACCGTGAAGCGCAGGGGCTGGCCGTTGAGGGCGGTGCCCACCAGCCAGTGACAGAGCTCGTGGCAGAAGGTCCCGGGCAGGGCCAGCAGGGACACGAGCCAGAAGGAGCGCCGGGCCTGGTTCAGCAGCCAGAGCATCCCGGCCATGGCCGCGAGGTAGCCCAGCGCGAGGTTGCGGCTGTCCCCCCCGAGTCTCCAGAGCTGATCCATCGGCGCAGGGCCTCCCGGCTCCATTGGAGCATTCCTCGGGAAGTCGGGGCGCCTGGATTTCCCACCCTGGGCGGGTTCTTGCAATGATGGAGCTCCCCCCCCCGAGGTCCCCATGTCCCGTGCCCAGCTCAAGGATGAAGTCTTCATGAACATGGCGCTCGAGCTGAGCCGCCTCGGCACCTGCTGTCGCCTGCAGGTGGGCTCAGTGCTGCTGCGGGCCGACGGTGGCATCGCCGCGGCCGGCTTCAACGGCGCCCTGCCGGGCATGGCCCACTGTACGCCGGAGACCTGCAAACCGGGACAGCGCTGCCTTCACACCAGTCACGCCGAGGAGAACGCCCTGGGCTTCTGCGACGGCCCCGTGGCCACGGCCTACGTCACTCACGAGCCCTGCCTGATCTGCTGCCGGGCCCTGGTGCGGCGCGGGGTGCGGCGGGTGGTGTTCCGCCATCCCTACACCAGCATCGCGGAGCAGGAGCGGGCCGAGCGTCAGCACATCCTCGACCATTTCGCCGTGGCGTGGGAGCAGCTGGGTTGAAGTCGAGCCTCTCCCGCGCACACTGCAACACGTCCCGCTTCCTGGAGTGACCCGATTGCCCGCTGAAACCATCCATCTGCAGGTAAATGGCCGCCCCCTCGAGGCACCGGAAGGCCTGTCGCTGCTGGCGCTCTGCCAGCGTGAGGGCATCCCCATCCCGACCCTGTGTTCGGATCCCCGCCTGAAGCCCGCCTCCACCTGCCGGCTCTGCGAGGTGGAGGTGGTCGGCGAAGAGCGGCCGCTCTGTGCCTGCGCCACGGAGGTGCGGGAGGGCATGGAGGTGCAGACCCACACGCCCGCCCTGGAGGGCTTCCGGCGCACCATGCTGGAGGGCTACGCGGCCCATATTCCCGCCGAAGACCCCACGCGGCTGGAGGCCAAGCCCTTCCAGGCGCTGCTCGAGGCCTATGGGGTCCTCCCCGGCGGTGGGCGCCGTCCGGAGCGGAGGCTTGCCGAGCACCCCTACCTCGACGTGGACCTGTCCTGGTGCGTGACCTGTGGGCGCTGCGTCCGCATCTGCCAGGAGTTGCAGGGGCAGGACATCTGGACCATGGCCGGTCGCGGCATGGACGTCCGGCCCGTGCCCCAGCTCGCCGCTGGGCTAGCGGACAGCGGCTGCGTCAGCTGCGGCGCCTGCGCGGACACCTGCCCCACGGGCGCCATCGAGGACGTCACCCGGCTGGCCCAGGGCCTGCCCGAGCGCTGGGTGCGGACGGTCTGCCCCTACTGCGGCACCGGCTGCGAGCTGGACCTGGGCGTGAAGGCCGGGCGCATCACCGAGGCCCGGCCCCTGCTCGACGCGCCCGTGAGCCGCGGCCACCTGTGTGTGAAGGGGCGCTATGGGTTCGGCTTCAACGATGCGCCCGATCGCATCACCTCGCCCCTGGTCCGCCGCGACGGGGCCTGGGTGGAGGTCTCCTGGGCGGCGGCCCTGGACGCGGCCGCGGCGGCCCTGCGGCAGGCCGAGGGGCAGGCCGGGGTGCTGGCCTCCAGCCGCGCCACCAACGAGGAGAACTACCTCGCGCAGAAGTTCGCGCGGCTGGCCCTGAACACCAACAACATCGACTGCTGCGCGCGGGTCTGCCACGCCCCCAGCGCCGCGGGGCTGGGCGAGGTCTTCGGCACCGGCGCCGCCACCAACTGCTTCGCCGATGTAGAGGAGGCGGGGCTGTTCCTGGTGGTGGGCGCCAACCCCACGGAGAACCACCCCATCGTTGGGGCCCGGATCCGCCAGCGGGCCCGGGCGGGTGTGCCCCTGATCGTGGTGGATCCCCGGCGCACGGAGCTGGCCGCGCTCGCCACGGTGCACCTCGCCCTGCATCCCGGCACCAACCTGCCCCTCCTGCTGGCGCTGGGCCACGTCATCCTGCGGGAGCGGCTTACGGACACAGACTTCCTGCAGGCCCGCACCGAAGGTCTGGAGGCCTTTGCGGCGTCGGTGGAGGTTTGGCCTCCGGAGCGCGCTGCCGGAGTCTGCGGCGTTCCGGCTGAGGACATCCGGCGCGCGGCGCGGCTCTATGCCACCACCCGGCCCGCCATGTGCCTGCACGGCCTCGGGGTCACGGAGCACATCCAAGGTACGGACACGGTGGCGGCCCTGGCCCAGCTGGCCCTGCTCACGGGCAACGTGGGCATTCCTGGCGCGGGGGTGAATCCCCTGCGCGGCCAGAACAACGTCCAGGGGAGCGCGCAGATGGGCTGCGAGCCGTCCCGCCTCACGGGCTATCAGAAGCTCGCTCCGGCCCAGGGCACCCATGCGTCGGTCTGGGGCGCGGAGCTTCCCATGGAGCCCGGTCTCACGGCCATGGGCATGGTGGACGCCGCGGGAGAGGGCCGCCTGAAGGCGCTGCTGGTGATCGGCTATGACCTCCTGCTGAGCCACCCGGACACGGAGGCCACCGCCGCCTGCCTGAACGGCCTGGACGACCTGATCGTCGTGGACCTCTTCCTGACGGAGACCGCTAAGGCCTTTGGCACGGTCTTCCTGCCTGCGGCCAGCACCTTCGAGAAGGAAGGCACCTTCATGAACAGCGAGCGCCGGGTCCAGAGGGTGCGCCGGGCGCTGCCGCCCAAGGGGCAGAGCCGCACGGATCTGGCGATCCTCTGCGACCTGGCCGAGCGCCTGGGAGCCGGGGCGCACTTCCGCTTCGAGGACGCCGCGGCGGTGTGGGACGAGGCGCGGCGCACCTGGCCCGCCATCGCCGGCATCAGCCACGCGCGGCTGGACCGGGAAGGAGGCCTCCAGTGGCCTTGCCCCGCCGAGGACCACCCAGGCACGCCGCGGCTGCATGCCGATGCCTTCGCGGGTGGGGGGCCCGCGCGGTTCCGCTCGCTCCGGTGGACACCCAGCGCCGAGGTGCCGGATGAGGCCCATCCCTTTCTGCTGAACACGGGTCGCAGCCTCTTCCACTTCAATGCCGCCACCATGACCCGGGGCACCCGCAACGGTCGCCTGTCCCCGGACGACTGCCTGGACCTGCATCCCGAGGATGCCCGAACCCTGGGTGTGGAGGGCGGCGACGCGGTGCGCGTGCAGAGCCGCCACGGCGCCTTCACCCTCCGCGCCCGACTGACCACCGAGGTGCGGCCGGGCGAGCTCTTTGCCACCTTTCACGCGGTGGAGGCCTGGGTGAACCGGGCCACGGGGCCGGGCCGGGACAACGTGACCGGTACCCCGGAATACAAGGTCACGGCGGTGTCTCTGGAAAAAATCTAAATTCCCCCCAGCTCCCAGGCGGCGCCGGGATCCACATCGATGGCCACCTCGGTGCCGTCATCGAGGATCAGCATGGGCGGGTCCCCGGGCCGCAGGTCGACAATGGTGCGGCCCAGCAGTCGCTCCCGGCGGCCGTGGTGCCAGGGGATGCCCACCGGGTAGGTGCGGCGGTAGGCGTCCAGGGGCTCCTCCAGGCGGTGGCAGAGGTGGGTCAGGGCCGAGTGGAGGACCCCGTCAAAGCCCTGCGGGGGCTCCGGGTCAAGGCCCGCGGCGGCGAGAAAGACCTCGCCTGGGCTCCGGCCCCCGGTTGCCTCGGTGGCCCAGTGCCGGTGCTCCGCAGGGGACTCGCCCCGGAGGATCACCGGGCGGTCGTGGTGGATCCCGAGCCAGAGCGACACCAGACCGCAGGGGCCGGTCTCCTCGGCGTCCACCACCGGCTTAGCGTCATCGTGGAAGACCACCGCCCGGAGGGGCAGCCATTCGAAGGCTTCCGACACCTTGGCGCCCACAGGGCCCGGGAGCTTGCGGTGCAGCTCTCCCACGGCCTCGGCGAAGGTCTGCCGGAGGCCCGCGAGGCTGAGGACGCCCTCCGGGAGGCCCAGCGCATTCAGGGCCAGGGGCGGCTCGTGCCAGTCCACGGCCATGGCTGGCACCAGCTGCTGGAACAGGACTAGCGCCGGATCCCAGTCCCAGTGCCGGGCCGGCTCGTAGCCGAGCTCGCGGCAGAGGTCGAACCAGGCCCGGGCGGGCGCCGCCATGCCCAGCTCATAGACGGACCGACCGTCGAGGAAGATCTCACTGCTGGGTCCCTGGGGCGTCTCCCGGCGGGTGAGGCCCACCTCGTGCCGCCCCAACGTGGCCAGGGTAGTCTCGTGGTAGGGATGATCCTCCTGCCGGAGCACCTTCAGCGGCGCGCCTAGGATCCATCCCTCCAGAGTCATGCCCGGTCTCCCCATGAAGGAAACCTCGGGCATCTCGCCCCGGGCGTCAATGGTCTGAACTGGGGTAGGTTGCTGGACTTCAGTCCACCCGCTGCAGGTTTATGCCCGGGTAGTAGTGCTGAAGGATCTGCTGGAACGGGGTGCCTTCCAGGGCCATGCCGTAAGCGCCGGTCTGGCACATGCCCAGGCCGTGCCCCCAGCCCCGGCCGTAGAAGATCCAGCGACGCTTGGCCCCGTGGCCCACGGTGAGCCACCGGAAGACGTTGTCCTTGAGGCCCAGCAGGCCCCGGATGTGCATGCCCCGTACCCGGTGCGAGGCGCCCCGGGTGTCCACCAAGGTCAGGTCCAGCACCCGGCCCTCGTCGTTGTAGTCGGCCTTGATCTCCCGGATCCCCGGGACCTTGATGCGCCGGCTCACGTTGGCGAGCAGCTCCGACTCGCTGAATTCCACGCGCCAGTGGGCCGTGGGGTTGTAGCGGTCCCAGGCGGCGCCATCCGGGTCTAGGCGTCTTACCAGCACCTGGGCGGGGCCGGCTTCGCTGGCGATCCACTTGAGCCGATCACCCACCTGGATGTCGGCCTTGGGCAGCAGGCGGAGGCTGCCGTCCGGGCTCTCCTCTGCGAGCAGCACCGTAGGGGCCAGCGGTAGGGGTTCCGGTCCCCCGCGCTTGCGCCGGACCTGCCCGTCCAGCAGCAGGGAGCCCTCGCTGGGGGTGAAGGGTTCCAGCTCCAGCCAGAGGCGCCCCAGGACCTGGAGGGCCTGACGCAGGGTGATGGGTTCCTCAGCAGCCCAGGCGGCGGCGGGCACCACGCCCCGCCGGGTCAGGAATGCCGCCAGCAGCCGATCCTGGGGAAGACTGGCAGGCAGGAAGTAGGCCGCGTCCTGGGGCCACTCCTGGCCCTCCACCAGTCGCTGGAAGCCGAAGGCCCGGGCCATCGCCAGGAAGAGGTGTCCCTGCCCCGCCAGCGGGCTGGGATCCAGGGCCAGTCGCTGCTGGAGCAGCCGCACGGGCTGGGTCAGCTCGGCCGGGGTGGCGGGCCGGGTCAGTCGCTCTCCGGCCAGCCAGTCGGGGGGAAGGCCGATGGAGGCCAGGCGCAGCAGCTCCCAGCTGAGCCAGGGCTGCTGGGTCTCCAGGGTGATGGGGAGGCCCGAAGCGAAGGGCAGGGTCAGGGGCCGCTCGGGATAGCAGGAGGCCGCCCGGAGGTAGGGGGCATTGCCGCCGAAGACATGGGCCACGTCCGTGGTGTGCCCGCCGCAGTTGGCCATGAATAGGGCCTGGATGGGCTTGCCGCCATAGGTGGCGAACAGCCCTTCGGTCTCCTGGATGGCGCGGTCCGTGAGGGCCTGCTCGCCGTCCCGGCCGCCGTAGACCTGGTCGGAGACGGTGTCGCCCATGTCGAAGCCATCCGCGGCCCGCTTGCCGCGGTTGGCCACGGCATAGGTCCGGGCCGCCACCGCCTGGGCCTTGAGGGCCTCCAGGGCCGGGAACTCCCAGGCGCCCATCTCCTTCGGCACCACGCCGCGCAGGTAGGTCTCCAGGTCCAGGGTGTTCACGACGGTGAGGCGCCCCTGGGCGTTTGGCAGGATCTCCACCTTGCCCCGGTAACGGCCCTTGCCCTGGAGGCTGGTGAGCTCGCCAGAGGGCTTCAGCCAGACGCCTGCCTGAGGCAGCGGTCGGCGCTCGTAGCGGTCAGTGATGGCATACAGGGCGCGCCCCTTCCGGGGCGAGCCGGGGCGCTGCTCCGAGGCCACCCACAGCTCGTCGAAGCCCAGGTCCTGCAGCTTCTGCAGCACCGGCTCGGCCTCCCGGACGTCCGGGAAGTGCCCGGTTACCACGCGCCAGGTCCCGGCATCCGGGACCTTCACCTGGTCGGGAGCCTCGCCCAGGCTCCTCAGGCGCTTCAGCAGAGCCTGGGTCTCGGCGGCCTCGAGGGGGCGGCCCACCTGGATGCGGTATTCGGTGGTGGAATCAGAGACGCCCCGGCTATCCCACCAGATGCGCAGCTTCTCCTCCGGCGCCAGGCTGAGCAGGCGCTTGCCGGTCCGGTCACAGATCTGGCCGCCCCCTTCCAGGGAAACGATCCACTCGACCGCCTGGGTGTCGAGCCCGATACGTAGAGGCGGCTGGGCGGCGCGCAGGGGCGAGAGCGACAGGACCAGGGCGGGAATGAGGAGGGCCTTCATGGGCGGAATTGTCCCACGAAACGGGCCAGGGCCTGCCAGCGGCGGGCCCGCAGGGTCTCCGCACTGAGCAACTCCCCCCCGGGGCCCCGGCGGTGCGTGAGCAAGGCGAGGCAGGCCTGATCCTCGGAACGGAAGAACAGCGCCGGACCCGTGTAGCCCAGGTGAACCCACCAGCCAGAGGGCGGGCCTGGCTTGGGCTCGGCGGGGGGGGCGGCCGCAGGCGCGGCCTCGGTGGGAGCTTCGAGGACCTCTACGCCGAACCCCAGAGGAATATTTGACATCAAGTGTCCAAAAGAACCCGGATCTGCCGGAAGCACCTGCAGGCCCAGGCCCCAGCGGGCGCCCTGCTCGCCGGGGGCGGTCTCCACAGCCATGCGGCGCGGCCAGCCAGCGGCGACCCAGCGGGCCAGGGCAGCGCGCAGCTGCGGGGCCGTAGTGCCGAAGCCCGCATGGCCGCGCATGCCGGCCCGGGCGTTGGCATCGTGGGGCAGGTGCCGGCCGCGCGGGGGCGGGGCGGTACCCGTGGCGAGGGTCCAGGCCTCGGCATCGGGAGCGTCAGGAAGCTCCGCGGGGGCCGCAGTCCATGGGGCGGGACTCAGCCCGGAGGCCGCGCCCAGCTGCGAGAAGGGCACACCGATCTCGGCCTCCAGCAGCTCGCCGAGCAGGCGGTAGTTGAGGTCTGAGTAGGTGGCCAGCCCCGGCGTCCCCGCCCGGAGCAAGGGATGCTCAGGCACCGGTCGGCGCAGCTGCTGGGCCACGGCCTCGCCGGTGTAGGGCCGCCAGGGTGGCAGTCCCGAGCTGTGCGACAGCAGCTGGCGGACCGTAAGCGGCTCAGTCCGGTCATGGAAGCCCAGGGACCAGCGCCGGTCCGCGTCCAGGTCCAGGAAGGCCAGCGCCAGCGGCGCCGTCACCAGCGGCTTGGCGAGGGAGGCGAGGTCGTAGAACCGGCTCACGCCCGGCCCAGCTCCGCGAGGCTCTTCGCGACGGCCTTCTGGACCTGGTCGGCCACGCGCATGGCCTCCTGGCCCTCTTCCCAGGTGACGCCGTCGGTGCCGAGGTCCAGGCAGGCGGCGTGGAAGGCCTCGATCTCGAGGCGCAGGGGCTCGCCCTCTTCGATGGTGGCGGTCTCGGGGCGCACTTCGGGGCCGTCGGGTCCCATGACGAGGCGCAGCAGCTCCAGCTTCTGGGAGGCGAAGTCCAGGCTGGCGTATTCCTTGTCACCGAAGGCCCGGAGGGTGCGCTCCTTCTTGCGGGCCACGCGGCTGGCAGTGACCGTGGCGAAGGCGCCGCCCTCGAATTTCAGGCGGGCATTCACCAGATCCGCATAGGGTGTCAGGACGGGGATGCCCACGGCCTCCACATCGATCACGGGGCGCCCCACCAGGGCGCGGAGCAGGTCCAGGTCATGGATCATCACGTCCATCACCACGTCCACCTCCAGGCTGCGGGCAGGGAAAGGGGACACCCGCACGGCCTCCAGGAAGCGGGGCTTGAAGCCACGCTCCCGCAGGGCGGTTACTGCGGGGTTGAACCGCTCCAGGTGACCTACCTGGGCGACAAGGCCGGGCCTCGAAGCGCGGGCCTCGGCCAGCGCCGCCAGCAGCGCCACGCCCTCGGCGAGGGTGGCGGCCAGGGGCTTCTCCATGAGCACGTGCTTGCTGGCCTTGAGGGCCTGGACACCCAGGGCGTGGTGGAAGCCCGTGGGCGCGGCGATCTGCACGGCATCGACCTCCGCCAGTACCTGATCCAGGGTGGCAGCCCAGGGCGCACCGAACTTGGCGGCGATCTCCGGCCCCCGGGCGGGGTCCGGATCCACGACCGCCACCAGCTGCGCGTTCGGCGCCGATGCAGCGATGCGGGCATGGTGTTGCCCCAGGTGACCTACTCCGACGACAGCAACTCTCAGCTTGGTCATGACCCTCTCCAGACCAGACCAGCCTATCAGGGCTGCTAATCTGGGGTTTCTCCTTGGAAGGTGACCATGAATCTCAAGATCGAAGCTGTGAACCTGCTCCGCTGGCTGCACTTTCTCGCCCTGGGCGTGGGCCTCGGCGGCGCCGTGGTGACCCTGCTGCTCTCGGGCTTCGAGGAGAGCCGGGAAGACCTGCAGGGCCTGGCGGCCACCATCTGGTCAAAGGTGGTGAGCTGGGCCTTCCGCCTGGCGCTGGTGGCCGGCGCCGCGCTGCTGGTAATGCTGATGCAGGAGGGGCAGAACCCCCTGAAGAACGGCCACTACTTCCATATCAAGCTGCTGCTGGTGTTCCTCCTTGTGGGCCTGTCCGAGATGACGCCCAAGGCGCTGGCGGCCAGCAAGCGGGGCTCGGCCCTCCTGGTGCTCGTGCTCTTCCTGGCGACCAGCTTCACCGTGTTCAACAAGGGGCTGTTCGGCGCCCGCGCCAAGACCGCCCCCGCGGGCTCGGTGGAGACTCTCCGCCCCGCCAACTGACGAATCCTCCAGAAACAGAAGCAGCCGTCGCGGACGGCTGCTTCTGTTTCTGGAGTTACTTTAGTCCTCGGGTTCCTCGTAGTCGCCGTTGTGCCACACATTCTGCACATCGTCGTTGTCCTCGAGGAGATCCACCAGCTTCAGGAAGCTGGTGAGCTTGTTGCCTTCCAGGGCCGTGCTGGTGCTGGGGGCCATGATGATCTTGGCCTCGATGACGGGCAACTTGGCCGCGTCCACGGCATCCTTCACGGCCTGGTAGGACTCGGGACTGGTCTTGATCACCCAGGCGCCGCCCTCGTCGACGACGTCATCGGCGCCGGCCTCCAGGGCCACCTCCATGACCTTGTCCTCGGAGACCTCGGCTTCGACCACGATCTGGCCCTGCTTGGTGAAGAGGTAGGCCACGGAGCCCTGGGCACCCAGCTCCCCGCCGAACTTGGTGAAGTAGCTGCGGACCTCGGGGGTGGTGCGGTTCTTGTTGTCGGTCATGGCTTCGACCAGGATGGCGACGCCGCCAGGACCATAGGCCTCGTAGGTGACTTCCTCGTAGGTCACGCCCTCGAGCTCGCCGGTGCCCTTCTTGATGGCGCGCTCCCAGTTGTCCTTGGGCATGTTGCTGCCCTTGGCCTGGTCCACGGCCAGGCGCAGGCGGGGGTTGGCCGCCACATCACCACCGCCAAGGCGGGCGGCCACGGTGATCTCCTTAAGGATCCGGGTGAAGACCTTGCCCCGCTTGGCGTCAGCGGCGCCCTTTTTATGCTTGATGGTGGACCATTTGCTGTGGCCGGACATGGGGACTCCAGGAAAGGACAGGATGGAACGAATCAGCCGTGGGGTTCGGGCTTTGCCCAAGCACCACGTGGGGGGTTCCCGGGGGGGACATCGCGAGCGCAGCGAGCAGGCGGTCCCCCCCGGATCATGTCAGCCGCGCAGGGCCCGGCGGGAAACCCGGGCGAAGGACGGAGCCTCTTGGCGGATCATCGGCCGCTCGAGGAGGAACTGATACCACTGCTCACCGTAGACCTTCATCTTGAGGGCCTTGCCGTTCTGGAGCAGGTTGCGATTGGTGATCAGGCGCTCGTCGCCCTTGCAGATCTCGAGGCCCTTGTTGAGGATCTCGATGGCCTTATCGCGCTCACTCATCTCCATGAGCACGTAGGCGTAGACCGCATAGAGCAGGCTCTCCTTCTTGCCGCTCTTGAGGGCCAGGTCGAAGGTCTCCTTGGCCTTTTTCTTCTCGCCGCGCTTCCACTGGATGATGCCCAGCATGGCCTTGGCGATGTAGTGCTGCATGGAGGCGGCGGCCAGCAGGGGCTCGGCCTCGTCGTTCTTCTTGCGGAGGTATTGGACGACGCCAATCTGGCCGTCGATGCTGCCCTTCACGAGGAACTGCCGGGTGGAGAACTGATAGCCCTCCTTCATGACCTCGATGGCCTTGTCGAACTGCTGCTTCTTCAGCAGGTCCCCTGCCCGAGTGAAGATCTTCTCGAGGTCCTGCTGGATCTTTCGACCCTGCCAGATGAAGAGACCCGCCCCGGCGAGAAGGCCAAGGGGCACGCTGATCCAGAGCTTGATGCTCAGCAGAGTGGAGAGCAGGATCACGGCGAGGGCGGCGCCCAGGCCGAGCAGGAGATTGATCACGGAGACTCCGCATGGCGCGGCCCGAGGCGGGCCAAAGGGTTATTTTATCGGCCCTTGACTCCATTTGCCATCCGGATTGCTGGTGGCAATGGTTATTCCGTTCCAGGTGCTACCTAGCCCAGGACGCCGCTGCGGGAGGTCGTGACTCGGCGGCGGCGGGCTGTGCGCTTGGCTGCGACGGGTGCCGCCTCCTTCCGGGGCCGTCCGGGGCCCCGCTTGGGAACCTCATCTTTCGGCTTGGCGACCTTGCGGACCTTTACTGGCTTGTCCTTCTTCACCCGCTCCCGCCGGACCAGGGCGGCTGCGGCGCGGCCGGTCACCACGATGCGGCTGCCATCCTTCAGCTTCTTCACCTTGCTGCCGGGCTTCCGTCCGCGTTTGAGGCTCATGGCCAGCGGCTCCTCGTCCAGGAGTTCCCGCTCGAGCTGAGCCTGGAGGGCCATCATCTCGCCGCCATCCGTCTCGTGGTCCTGACCGCAGAGGTGCAGGAAGGCGTGGATCACCAGCATCTCGACCTCGCGCCTCCGGCTCACGCCGAATTTCTTGGCCATTTTCTCTGCGGTCGGGAGACTGATCACGATATCGCCAAGGTGCGGGAAGGCCCCCTTCTCCACGCTCGAAGGGAAACTAAGTACGTCCGTCGTCATGTTTTTTCCGCGATGTTCCCGGTTGAGTTTTCTCATGCCGCGATCATCTACATAAGTCAGCGACATCCCCTGAGCTTCAGGCGCCAGTCGATCCCTAAGACCTCTCAGCAGTTTCCCCAGGGACTGTTCTCCGGGACCACGTAATTTGCTGCGGCTAGACCAATCGACCGTGAAGGGATTTGATGTCTCAGTCATGGCCTTCTCCTTTACAAAATCAATAAAAGGGGACTAATGATGCTGACTATTGGAGTTTTTGTCAACCTAGGAATTATAGGTGCACGAATTGAATCAGTGTTTTTCAAGGTGCTAGAGTTAAAATATTGGCATAGAGTCTTAATAAAAATTAAAGATAAAAATTACAAATGAAAGACTAATGAATATTATCGTAGAAATAGTGGGAACCTCTGGCATCCTGGTGGCATGAACCCTGGCCTTCCGCGAAACCTGGCTGACCCCCTCGGCCGCTTCCTGACCCTGCTTGATCGTTGGAACCGGACCCATGCCCTGACGGCGCTTCCCATCTCCGAACGGAGAGAGGAGTTGCTGCTGGATGCCGCAGCCTTGCTGCCCTTTCTGGCTCCGCTCGGGGCAGGGAGCCGGGTCTTGGATCTGGGTACGGGGATGGGCATCCCCTCGGTCCTGCTGGCCCTGGCGCGGCCGGACCTGGAAGTGATCGGAGTGGATGCCTCAACGAAGAAACTTGCCTTTCTCCGGCAAGCCACACTGGAATTGCCCGTGCCAAACCTTAAAGCGCTGCACGGACGCCTGGAGGCGCTTGCTCCCCTCCAGGCGGACTGGGGCACGGCGAAGGCAGTGGGCTCCCTCGAGCATCTACTGGGCTGGTGGGCACGCCATGGCCGGCCTGGAGCACCCTTCTTCGCGCTCAAGGGTCTGGACTGGGAGCGGGAGGACCTGCCCGCGGGCTGGACTGCCACCCCTCACCCTTATGAGCTGCCCACCCGGGGTCGACGGGTGGTCCTGGAGTTGCGTCCGGCCTAATGCCAAGGGCCCCGGAGTGGGGCCCTTGGTCTTGTGTGGCTGGTTGGCTTAGCGGCTGATCGTGTCGCCGCCCCGCAGCTCCTCGATGGTGCGCAGCACGCGGCAGGTGGCGGTCCCAGCCTCCGCACGCACCACCAGTACCTGGCCGAGGTAGTGGTCCACGGCCTCTGTGGGGGGCCTTTTTTCGCTGCCGGTGCCCACCGGGAAGGTCCGGGCCCGCAGGGCGAGGAGCACATCACCGACCTTGAGGCCGTCCGAGGCGCCCTTGTCGATGATGATCATGTCGCCACTGGCCGAGAACTGCTTGCCGTCCCGGATGTAGACCACGACCGCAGCGTCGGGCGCGACCTTGACAGGATCGCTGATGTCCGTCCGGACCTGCAGGGGGAGGCTGGCGGGTTCCGTGAACCGGACGAGCCGATCCCCGATCTCTACCGAGTCCATGCAGCGCTCGATCACGCCCACAGAGCCCATGGCCTGGGCCGTGGTGATGCGGACCACGCCCGCCTGCTTCACGACATCGCCCAGCTTCTTCTTGGTTCCGAGCGGGTGGGCCAGCTTGCGGGCCACGGTCTTCAGGATCAGGAACCGATCGCCAACCTTCACGCCCTGGTTGGTTCCGCCGTTCAGGTAGATGGGCTCGCCCTCGCCGAGATACTGGCGGTCGTCCCGCTTGTTGCCCGTGATCCGGAATGCGCCCTGGCTCTTGTAGTGGGCCTCGGCGCCTTCAGTTACCAGGTAGGGCAGCTGGATGAAGTCCTGGAAGGCAAAGCCGAGCTCGGCTCGCCGGGCGGCTGCGGGATCAAGACGCCGCTGGTCAGGCTTCAGGTTCGTGACGGCCTCAGGGACAGACCCTGCCGTGGCCACCGCTCGGGCCAGGTCGATGACCAGGGGGTCGCCGGGGTAGATCCAGTGCGGATCCTTGACCCACTGGTTCAGCTCCCAGATCTGGGGCCAAGCATAGGGGTTGCCAAGGTATTTCCCGGCCAGGTCCCAGAGCGTATCGCCCCTCTGGACCAGATGGGTCTTGGACCCTTCGGGGATACTAAGTTCCTTGGGATAGTCCCACTTCGACGAGTGGGCTTCGACCTTGATCGGGCCAGGGGTTGCTTCCTGGGCCTCGAGGCTGGGGGCGACCAGCGCCAAGGCCAGCAAGAGCCCTGGTGCCCCCACAAAGGCGCAGATCCGTCCAGCTTTCAGGCGAGTGGGCAGGCGCATCAGAAACCCCCAGTCAATAATGGATAGTGGTAATTATAGGTCTTCGACGCGGATCATATCTGAAAATAATGATAGACGGTTGCGAACTTCGTCCTGGGAAATCTGCTCGAGCCGTTCCGTGGAAAACTGCTCCACAGTGAAGCTGGCCATCACGGAGCCCACCAGGGTGGCGTGCTTCAGGGCCGTGACATCCATCCGATCCATCCAGGCAAGATAGCCAAGGAAGCCTCCGGCGAAGGTATCCCCTGCTCCGGTGGGATCGAAGACATCCTCCAGCGGGTAGGCCGGAGCCGCGAAGATGCCTTCCGGCGTGAAGATTGCGACGCCATACTCCCCGCGTTTCACCACCAGGATCCGGGGGCCCATGGCCTGTACCTTGCGATAGGCCTTGATCAGGCTGTGGTCCTGGGTGAGCTCCCGGACCTCCGCATCATTCACCAGGAGGATGTCCACTTCCCTGAGCACGGCCTCCAGGGCCGGTCGGGCCCCCCGGATCCAGTAGTTCATGGTGTCCAGGGCAATCCACTTGGGGCGGGTTGCCATCTGGCGCACGACCTCAAGCTGCAGCACCGGGTCGATGTTCCCGAGGAAGAGATACTCAGAATCCTGGTAGCCGGCCGGCAGGACGGGGCGGAAGTCCGCGAAGACGTTCAGATCCGTGGCCAGGGTCTTGGCCTCGTTCAGGTCATAGCCGTACTCCCCCTTCCAGTGGAAGCTGAGGCCCTTGACCTTCGAGAGCCCCTGCAGATCGATGGGACGGCCATCGAAGACGCGCAGCTGCTCCGGTCCGAAGTCGTCGCCGACCACGGCCACGATGCGCACAGGATGGAAGCGGCTGGCGCTGAGGGAGAAGTAGGTCGCGGAACCCCCGAGGGCATGCTCGCGCCGCCCGAAGGGGGTGGTCAGGTCATCAAAGGCCACACTGCCGACTACCAGCAAACTCATGGAAGGAGCTCCTTGCGCAGTTCAGGGATGGGTCGGGTTGGGCCCGAAGTAGAGGAGCCAGGCCTGATTTCCCCCCATGGGCACGGGGGCCTGAGCGAAGCGGGCAACCATGGGCACCTGGCCCGAGGCCAGCAGGTCCAGCAGACCCTGGTGGAGGATCGGATCGGGACCCAGGTTCACGAGCAGGCTTCGCCACCCCAGGACCAGGCCATCCCCCAGGCGATCCTGGAGCCGGTGGAGGGCATCACTCAAGGAGTGACCCCGGAGATCCAGGGTTCCATCCACCTCGAGGGCCATACCGGCAGCGAGCTGGAAGCGCAGGGGAACCGGCGCAGGCGCGAGGGTTTCCAGCAGGACCGGGGGCGGAGGCGGGGCCAGGAGTTGAGGCGTCAGAGGGGCCACCTCGGCTTCCCTGGGTGCGGCGATGGGGGCAGGCTGCTCCGCCTGGGCGCTTTTGGCGGGGGCCTTCGAGGGCTTTGCCGAATGCTGGATGCCCTTGGGCAGGGCCTTGAGTCCCTTGAGCTCTTTCACCGCTTCCTGGAAGGTCTCGGGCGGAGGCGGCTCCACCGGGGCCGCTGCTTCGGAAGTGGTGGTCTCCTGGACTGGCTTGGGCGCTCGCGCCTTGGCGGTGGCCTTCAAGCCCATGGCGGAGAGGAACATGGCGTCCTCGTCGTCCAGGTTGCCGGTTCCCGTCGGCTTAGGGACAGGCCTGACCGAAGCCCTTGGCGCCGCCGGGGCCTCCGGACCGAGCTGCTGCTTCAGTTTCGCCAGATCCTGCTTCCAAGCCATGAATCGTCCTCATCCCGTCAAGAGTAGGACATCCCTCGCGCCGGCATGGAGGCAATTTGGCCTGAGGCCCTGGACCAGCCGTTGCAGCCTGGCACCTGCCAGAGGCAAAATGCCGCAGCCAGCCTACCTGTTAAACCGGAGGGCTGGTGCCGGCATCCAAGGAATGACGGCCTTCTACGTAACCTGGCACAGCCTTCGCTCGTAGCCTCACTGTTCAACCTGGAGGACTCCATGCACCGCGCCTCGTCCTTTCTCCTGCTACCCCTGGTGCTCGCCTCGGGACCGGCCTTGCTGGCCCAGAGCCCGCACCTGGGCTTCAGCCTCAACCTGCTCTCCCCCACGGGGGCCTTTGCCTCCACCAGCTATCCGGCCTACTACAGCCCCTCGGCGGCCCGGACGATCCCGACCCAGAAGGAGACCTACGACGTGGGTCTCGGAGGCAGCTTCACCGTCAGCTTCTCCATGGACCGGAATCTGGCCATTCGCCTGAATCTCAGTGGATCCGCCGAGAACGGCACCAACCGGGCTGCGGGCGAGACCACCATCAATTTGCGCCACTCCCAGTTCAACCTTGGGGGGGACCTGCAGATCTTCCCGCAGGGCACCGCCTTCCGGCACCGCGGTCTCTACTTCGTGGCAGGTCTCTCCGCTGACTTTGAGCAGTTCGACCGCAGCTTCGGGGATCCGCTCTACGACTACACGGACACCACCCGCAAGAGCCGCCTGGGTGCCAATGCGGGTATCGGGCACAGCTTCGGCTATGACTCGGGCATGCGGTTCACCCTGGAGGCCACCTTCCACAAGACCATCACCGGCAACAGCGTCAGCGCCGGAGATCCGCCCAGCACGGACTTCCTGAAAGTCGGGTTCGGGTGGGTGTTCTGAGTCAGCCCCAAGGCTGAATGGCAACGGCCCCCGCGGGGGCCGTTGCCTTGTCCAGGGGAAGCAGGGGCTGGGCTACTTCTTCGCAGGAGCCTTCTTCTTGTTGGCGGGCTTGGGGGCGGCGGGCTCTTCCTCTTTGCCCAGGAGTCCGTTCACGAGCCGGAGGACATCCTTGTTGGCGGGGTCCAGCTTCTGCAGGCGGCGGGCGTAGGCCAGCCGGTCCTGCCGGGGGCGGGCGTCATCCCCCTTCACCTGTTCCAGCTTCTCGGTCACGTAGCGGGTCGTGCCACCCGTCTCAGCCACTTCCGCCTTCTCGGCGGCGAGGAACGCTTGCCAGTCAGCGGCGGCCCTTGAGGTGGTCTCCTTGGCCTGGCGCAGGCGGGTGAGGATGTTCTCGATGTCCTTCAGCGCCCGCTCACTGTGGGCGATGGCAGCCTGCTGCTCATCCATGAAAATCTTCAGCTGTTGGCGGAGTTTCAGCTGGTCCGCGGTGAGGCCGGGCGCTTCGTCGAGCTCCCGCAGCCGGGGCGCCTGTTTGGCCAGGGCTCCCCGGAACTCGTGGAGCTTCAGCTCATGCTCCATGCGGGTCTTTGCCAGCAGGGGCTCGGCGGTGGCCAGGTTTTCCTCGGCGGCGGACCGCGCCTTCTGGAAGTGGGCCACAGCCTCTTCCCAACTGCCCTCGGAGACGCAGGCCCGGGCGGCCAGGCCGCGCAGCGCCACCAGGGCGTGCATGTCGTTGTAGTCGGAGGGATTCACCGTGAGGCCCTCGCGACCGAGCAGGGCTTCCACGCCTCGGCGGACCGTGGCGGCGTCCCCCCGCTCCAGTTGGAGCTCCCAGGGTCCCCGGACCTCCTTGAAGCGATCCGTGAGGCTCTGGGCGCTCAGGCTCGTGGCAAGGGCGCAAACGAGCAGAAATGCGAAGCGGCTCATGGGCGCTCCTCTCAGCGGTAGGGGTGGACCAGCTACTTCTTCTTGCCGCCGCTCTTCTTCGCGGGCTTGGCTTCCTTGACGAAGGCGTCCTTGCCGGCGACCAGGTTATCAAGCGCCTTCTGCGCCCCCGCGTTGCCGGGATCCAGCACCAGCAGCCGGTTGAGGAAGGCGGCCTGAGCCTGACTGTTGCCCAACTGGGTCACGTTGTCGTGGTTGCGGAGCACTGCGTCCACCCAGTTCTTCTTGCCGGCGATCTTGACCTTCTTCAGCATCTGGTCCGTGTTGAACTTGGTGATCTCTTCACTCTGGTCTGCCACGGACTTCCGGGCCTTGGCCAGGGCCTCATCGGCCGTCTTGATCATGCCTTCGACTTCCTTGCGGTTGTCGCCCAGCATCTTGGCCACCTTCGGAGCGTTGCCCACGTTCTGCTTGTGGACGGGCAGGGCGGCCAGGATCTGATCGGCTTCCTGCTGGTCGGCGGGAGCCTTGGCGATGCGGGCCTTTAGCTCCTCGACGCCCTTGGCATCAAGCTTCTTCTGCTTGGAGTTCACGGCCGCGACATCCTCCTGCAGGACCTTCAGGTTGGCCTGGAGCTCCTGCAGTCGGGGCGTGTTCTTGGCCACGTAGTCGGTGGACTCCTGGGCGACCTTCCGCCACTGGGCCGCGATGGGTGACTGGGCCTTCTCCAGGTCATCCAGAGTGCCACGGGCATCCTTCGCGCGCCGTTCCTGGATCTCCACGGCCTTCTCCCAGAGACCCGCCTCGGAGTAGACGTTGGCCCAGAGTCGGTAGAGCGACATCAGACCCTGGGCGTTGTCCAGGCTCTGGCCGATGGCCTGGGCGCTGGAGGCATTGAAGGCGGGGCGCTGGGTGGGGACCAGACCCTGCATCCTGGTCAGGGCCTCATTGGCCTTGAGCTCTTTCAGCATCTGGGTGATCCCGGGCAGCTCAGCATTGAACTTCTGGGCGAGATCCGCAGCGGCAGGCGCCTGGGCCACGAGGGCAACCGTGGAAAAAAGCATGAAAGACAGCGGACGCATGGGCACTCCAAAATAGGTCAGGTTCCAGGGTAGCGAAAAGGCCGGGGCTGAGGAGTCCCCCCCGTGAAGTTGTGACGGGTCAGGTCTCCGCCCGCTTCCCCTCGAGCTCCAGCCACTCCAGCTCAAGGTCTCCCGATTCAGCAAGGAAGGTCTCCCGGGCCCGGAGGGCTGCGTGGCCCGGACTCTCGGGGCGCAGGAAGGCCGTGGGATCGGCCAGAACCCGATCCAGCTCGGCGATCCGCTCGGCGACCTCCGCGAGGGTTCGCTCAACCTCGTCGAGCCGGCGCTGCTCTTTTTGCGAGAGGCCGGGCTTCCGGGGCCTGGCCGCCTCGGTCCGGGCAGCCGGTCGGGAGGGCTCGGTGCGGGTCGGGGTCTGGGCAGCGGCCCGCGCCTCCCGCAGGCTGCGCACGGTGGAGGGCGGGCCCTCATAGAGCTCCCAGCGAGGCGTGGCCGCAGCATTCCAGGCCAGCGTGTGGGTGGCGACCTGGTCCAGGAAGAAGCGGTCGTGGCTCACAAGGAGCAGGGTGCCGGTGAAGCCCAGCAGCGCCTCCTCGAGGTTCTGGAGGGTGGGGATGTCCAAGTCATTGGTCGGCTCGTCCAGGACCAGCAGATCCGCAGGGCTGAGCATGGCCTTGGCCAGCAGCAGGCGGTTCCGCTCCCCCCCGCTGAGGGTCGCTGCGGAGCGGTTCTGCTGGTCCACAGGAAAGCCGAAGCGTGTGAGGTAGACATGGGCGAGCACCGCCCCGTTGCCGGTGTCCACGAGGGCGGCCCGGTCGGCGAGGTTGTCCAGGATGCTGCGCGAGCTGTCCAACTCCCCGCGCCCCTGGGAGATGGCTGTGATCGCCAGCTTGGGGTGGCGCATGACCTCGCCGCCGGTCGGCTCCAACTCGCCCAGCAGCACCTTCAGGAAAGTGGACTTGCCGCAGCCGTTGGGACCCAGCAGGGCGATGCGCATGCCGCGCTGCAGACTGAGATCGATCCCCTCCAGCAGCTCTGCGCCACCCGGATAGGCAAAGCAGACCCCCTCCGCCCGGATCAGCGCGTCGCTGCGGTTGCCGCCGGTGGCGAAGGCGAGGCCCTGCCGCGCCTCCAGGCGCGTCCGGTCCTCCACGTTGTCCTTCAGGTCCAGCACCTCCTGGATGCGCAGCTTGGACTTCCGGGTGCGGGCCTTGGCGCCGCGGCGGAGCCAGGCCATCTCCCGCCGCAGGCGGTTCTGCATGTGCTCGGTGAGGCGGGACTCGCGGAACTCGCGGTCGGATCTCTCCAGCAGGTAGTCGCTGTAGCCGCCCTCGTAGCTGCGGAGGGCGCCGTCCTCCAACTCCAGCATCCGGGTCGCCACGGCGTCCAGGAGGTGGCGGTCGTGGGTGATCAGCAGCAGGGCCCCCTCGAAGGCCTGGAGCCAGGCTTCCAGGCGCTCCACCTGGTCGGGGTCGAGGTGGTTCGTCGGCTCGTCCAGCACCAGGACGTCGGGCTCCTTGAGCCAGGCCTGGGCCAGCGCCACGCGCTTCCGCCAGCCCCCGGAGAGGGACTCCACCTCGGCGTCCAGGTCCAGGAGGCCCCAGGTGCTGGCCGCGGCCTTGAGCCGGGGCTGGAGGTCCCAGCCCCAGTGGTCCAGGTGGTGCTCGATGGTCTGCAGCTCGTCATGCAGGCGGGCCTCGGCCTCGGGAGTGCTGCCGTGCAGGTCCGCGTGGATCTCCTGGTGGCGGGCCAGGAAGGCGGCGTGATCCGCCAGGGCGGCCTCAAGCGCCTGCTGCACCGTGGCGCCCGGGGCGAAGTGCGGCTCCTGGCTGAGCCGGGCGATGCGCTGGCCCTGGGTGACCACGACCTCGCCGGTGTCCGGGCTCTCGTCGCCGGACAGGAGGCGGAAGAGGGTGCTCTTCCCCGCGCCGTTCTTGCCGATGAGGCCCACCTTCTCGCCCTGAAAGAGACCGAGGCTCAGTCCATCCAGAATGGGTGTCGCGCCATATCGTTTCGTGACATTGATCAAACTCAGGGCAATGGACGGCAAGAATGGCTCCTCAGACCTTCCAGAATCCCACGGAAGTGGAGATGCTTGCCCCCAAAGTGTCTCGAGGTGCGCATGTCCCTACAGGAAGAACTCCAGATGTCCCGGCTCCCCGCTCCAGGGGTGCAGCTGATGCTCCAGCTGATGCTCACCCGGGAGGCGGTAGTGCGGGTCCAGGAGCGGCTCTTCGAGGCGCACGGGCTCACGATCCAGCAGTACAACGTCCTGCGCATCGTGCGGGGCGGACCGACCAAGGGCCACCCTATCTACGAGATCGAGCGGCGCATGATCTATCGCTTCGCAAACGTGACTCGCCTGGTGGATCGGCTAGAGGTCCAGGGCCTGCTCAAGCGTGTGGCCGACCCCAAGGACCGGCGCGTGAGCCGGGTCGTGATCAGTCCCAAGGGACGTCGCCTCATGGAGCGCCTGGACGAGCCGGTGCACGACATGGCCGTGCGCCTCACTAGCTGCTGCGACGAAGCCGAGTGCCTGGCCATGGCCGAGCAGCTCGAGCGTCTGCGGGAGCACTGCGGTCGGCAGGGAGGGCTTCAGGATGAGCTGCCCGGGGCCAGCAGCTGATCCAGCAGGTCAAAAGCCTCGGTCTCTGAGACGTCCTCAAGCTGCAGCCAGCGGCCGTCGCCCAGGTCCATCCACAGGAGCCTCCGGTTGGGATGCCACCAGCCTGAGCGTCGGGAGTTCGCCCCCGCCAGGTGCCGGGATGCCCGGGTCTGGGCTTCGCCTGGATGGGTCACGGCCTGGACCTGCCAGGGGCCCCCGGCAGAGGTGCGCAGCTGGAGTCGGCCAGCCTTCATCGTCCAGCGCCCTCCTGGGAGCCGCAGCTGCATCCCGGGGGAGCCGGAGACTTGGTCGCCCTTGGCGGTGAGGCCCTCGCCGTAGGGCCGACTGCCTTCCCGTTCCGGAATCCAGCGCGCCCCTGAGAACGCCGAGGCAGCGCTCTCCCAGCCGACGCTGCCCAGGTCGGCCAGATCCGTGTCTCCCAGCTTGATACGGAACGCCGAGGCCGGGGCCTGGTCGAAGGTGGGATCCACAGGCACCCAGCGCTCTCTCAGCCGCACTTCCACCCAGAAGTGGAGGCCCAGGGTCTCTCCCAGCCCAACCCAGCCGGTAACCCCCCGCGCGGGGACGCCCAGTCGCCGCAACAGGGCCACGGCCAGCACGCCGTGTTCGGTACAGTCGCCCCGGGGATGGCGGCAGACCTCCAGGGCCGAGGCGAACCCCACCGTGAAGTCCTTCTCCACGATCCACTCAAAAACGAAAGTGCTCACCCGCTGGGCCAGCTCCCAGCGGGTGAGACCAAGGGGCAAAGCCAGGCGGTGGAGCAGGCCGTCGAAGGCGGGATCCTGGAAGGGCACCAGGGAACTCGGGCTCAGATAGCGGGCCTCTCCCGCGGGCGGGATACCCTGGACGGGGGGCTGGGTCGCCTCCAGGCGCGTGGGTGCCGCGGCCCGACGCAGCCGCCAGCGAGACTTGCCGAGCCGGGTCTGCTGGGCGTCTTCCGGCAGGTCCTGGGGCTTTCCCTCCAGCCGCAGGGTCAGCTCCGGCAGCCAGGGCTGGAAGGGATGGGGTGGGAGCTTCTGCAGGCTGCGCTCAAAGAAGCCCTGGGTCTCCCCCTTGGCGAAGACCGGGGCGGGCAGCTCGGCCCGCTGGCTGAGCATTCGGAGGCCGCCCAGCTCGGCCTGATGCCGCACCTCGCCGACCGTGGGGGAGATCCAGACCTCCACGGCTGTGCTGGCTGCACCCTGGCGTTCCTCGCCCTTATAGTGAACGGCGTCGGGGAACCCGGGCAGGGGTGCCTTGCCCTGAGGTCGCAGGTGGAGCTCGCTCCACTGCTGGACCGGGAAGGAGAAGGTGGTGGCCTGGAAGGCCTGGACAGTCCGCGCGGCTTCCTTCAGGCGGGACTCCAGGTCCTCGGGCCAGAGGATCGCCCCCGCCGGGACGTCCTTTCTCACGGCTGGGCTGTTGGCTGCGTGGATGGCCAATACCCCGGGTTCCCGGGGAGACCACTCGGCGCGGCCTTCGAAGGGCTCTGCGGAGAGCTGCAGCCGCCAGGTGAAGGCCAGGGAACCATCGGGGGCCTTCCGGGCGGTCTCGGTCAGATCCTGCTTGATGTCCTGGCCCAGCCGGGAGAGGACCATCCACTCATGGGAACGTAGCTCGCGGACGGGGCCATCCTGGCGCTGCTCCAGCCGGGAGCCACCCACTTCCAGGTCACCCAGCCACTGGCGGAAGCTCCGGGGAGGGGTCTCCTGGCCCAGCAGGGTCAGGCACACCAAGAGAAGGGGGGATGCGCGCATCCCCCCAGTCTATCGCCCGGTGGCTCCTGGCCGGATCAGTTGGCCGGGCCTTGGCGCAGTCCGCGCATGCGCTCGCGCAGCTGCCCCTGGGCGAAACCGCGCAACTCCGCCGCCTTGAGCCGCTGCTCTGGCGAGAGGAGGGCCTGGGTCTCCTTCTGCAGGGCGCGCCGGGCCAGCAGCAGGTCAAAGCGCGCGGCCGCAGCCTTCTCGAAGAGGGGACGCAGCTGGGCCTCGGGAGCGGCCACATCCTGGAGGACCGACCGCAGCGCCTGCTGGGCCTGCTGGACCGTCTCGCGGCGACGGAGCAGCTCCGGCTGGTGCTTCTGGCGGAGGGCCTGGATGCTGGCCTTCTGGGCGTCCGTCAGGTGGAGCGCCTGGGCGATGCGCCCGGCGCGGGGTCCCTCCCGGCGGGGGCCCGCCTGGGCCCCCAGGGGCAGGGTGGCGAGGGTCAGGGTCAGGGCGGTCCAGAGCAGGGGCTTCATGGGTTCTCCCGTGGTGGGCGGAGTCGACCACCAAACAGACAGACCCGGATCCGGCGGCGAGGTTGAATCCAGGCAAACTGGAGGGGTGATCCGAACCTACGCGGCCATCGTCTTGAAAGCCGTGCCCTACGCCGAGGGTGGGGCCGTGGTGTCCTTCCTCTCAGAGCACGGCGAGCGCATGGCCGGAGTGGCGAAGGGCGTCAAGAAACCCACCGCGAAGTGGGTGGCGGCCTTTGAACCCCTGGGCATGGTCCGGGTGAGCTTCTTTGGCAAGGAACACGCTGCCCTGAAGCGGATCACCCGCTGCGAGCTGGCCTTCAGTCCGCTAACCCTGGGTCACTTGGAGAGCAGCCTGGTCATGGCCTGTCTCGCGGACCTGTTCGACCGCATCTCCCGGGAGGGCGTCGAGGACGATCGCCTCTATCGGCTGCTCAGCGCCTGCGGCCGGGCTCTGAAGGCCGACCCAGACAATGCCCTCGGCATCCTCGCCTATGCAGAACACTGGCTGCTCCACTGCATGGGGCTGCTCCCGCACCCCCGGGTCTGTGGGCGCTGCGGCAGTGACTCCGCCCCGCTCGCGCAGCTGAGTCCAGACCAGGGCTGGTGCTGTACGGCCTGCACCCCAGTGGATCCCCAGGAAGCCCTCCCGGCCGGCAGCCGGGAGCACCTGCGGCGCCTGCGGACCGGCGGGGCGGAGGTTGCCCCCCGGGTCACCCCGACGAACGACGCCCAGCAGGTGGTGACCGCGCTGCTGCGGGCTCGCCTCCTCCAGGAACTGGGCGGCGGGCTACGCAGCTACGACGTGCTGTGGCGTACCGTCTGAGCTTTGGTCTGGACTCAGGGCTCTGATTCTTGCCTCTGGCCCCGGGCTGGCCGATGGGTTTCCATGGCCGAGGATCGGAAGGAAGCTCTCTGGAAGCACGTGGTGTTGGCTCGGGTCCTGATGGACCTGGCCCTACTGCCTGTGCTTGCGGGGGTGGCCTACCTCCTCTTCCGATCCGGGAGCGCCCTTCAGCCCCTGGAAGCCACCTTGCTGATGGCCCTGGCCCTTGCCCTGGCCGCCCTCGGGCGGCACTGGTGGGAGTGGCAGCGGGGGCTTCGGGTGGAGGGTCTGCTGGGCGACTGGGTTCGGCGCATCCTGCAGGGTGAGCGGGCGCCCTCTGGAGCCTCGGCCGGGTTGGGGGCCGCGGACGGCAGGATCTCCGCAGCTCTGAATCTTGTCCTGCACGACACCCGGCGCAGCCAGGAAGCTCTGGCCCGGCTGGATCGGGCCCTGGGCCGAGACTGGAAGGAACTGGACGAGCTGCTCGAAGGCCTGGCGCAGAGCCACCGGGTCGAGCAGGAAGATCGCGCCCAGGGGCTGGCCCGCCTGGAGACCCTCGGCCAGGAGCTCAAGGCAGCCCTGGAAGGAGGCACCCATCCTGACCATGCGGAGCTGAATCAGCGGCTCAGGGCTGACCAGCACCGGATGCAGGGGCAGGCCTTCCGCGCCACGCTGGGGCAGGTCGGCGCGGGCCTGGAGCACCTTGAGGTGCATCTGGAGGAGCTGCGTGACACCTTCCCTCGGCTGCGGCGGGAAGAGGATGCCCTGGGGCGCCTCGCGGACACCGGGCTTCGGCAGGGGGCGCACCTGACCCTCGCCATGAGGGGGCTGGTGGCCCACACCCCCCGGCTGCTGGAGGAGACCCAGGCCCGCCAGGAGTCTTTCGTGCGGTTCCGGCAGGCCGCTGACGGGGTTCGGGACCAGACCGAGGCGCTGAGCCGCCGGATCGAGACTTTCCGGGAAGAGGCCCAGCAGCGTATCCGCGCCTTCAGTGGGGCCCAGACGAACCTCAAGGGACTAGACCAGGTGGCCCATCAGACGGGCCTGCTCGCGGTGAACGCGGCGATCCTGGCCCAGCAGGGCGGAGGCAGCGCCGGCCTGGCTGCCATCGGTACCCGGCTCCGCTCTCTGGCAGATCAGACGGCAGGGGGCGCCTCCGACCTGGAACAGGCCCTGAACCGCCATCAGCAGGGGCTCGAGCGGGAGACCATCAGCCTGTGGGATCTCCAGGAAGTCACGGCGAAGATGCTCGCCTGCACCCATGAGCTCCTCCGCATGGCGAGCCATCTGGATGCGCAGAGCCATGACCTGGAGCGCTCCCTGGAGACCCACCTCGGGCTGGTCGACCAGGTCCGGCAGGCCAGTGAGCGCACAGAGCTGTCCCTCCGCGAGGTCGGAGAGCGCGCTGCGGCCCTGGAATCAGCGCATGGCCGCCAGTGGGGAGTGGAAGCCAAGCTCGTTCCGGAGCAGAAACGGCTGGCGCGGGCAAGCAGCCATCTGGGAGTGGTCGGCGAGGAACTGGCGCGCATCAGCGAAGCGAACATGGACGAGATCTGGGCCATCCTCGCCCGGCACCAGAAGGTCCGCCGCAGTGAGGCCTACCACCGGCTCACCTCCGATGGGCTGGCCCGCGGATTCCTCTGCCGGGAGGGGTCCGCCACGGTCTGGCACCGGGTCGCTTGGGCGCGGGCCCAGCGGCGAGTCCGCCTCGCGAGGGCCCAGCGGCTCCCATCGAGTCCTGCGGGCCACAGGGATGCGGAGGGAAGACTCTGGCTCCTGCTCCTGGAGCAGGATGCCCTGGGCCGGGCCGAACCCTCGGCGCTGGAAGCCTGGTCCTGCGATTCGGTCGGCCAGGTCTGGCAGTTCCGGCTGCAACCGTCCCTGCAGAAGGAAGGCCACCGGCTCACATTGCTGGAGACGCTGAAGGCGGGACCCCTGCCAGCCTGCTTCCCGGGGCTGGCCATCCGCATCAGGCCGGAAGGGGTCGAACTCCAACTGCCTTCTCCCTATCCCGCGCTTCCGGATTTCCTGGCGGGACTCGGCATGGAACTTGAGTTGGAGGCAGAGTCCTGGGACAAGGAACTCCGCGAGCCTGCTAGCCACCACCAGGAGGTCCAGTGCCTGTTGTGGGTGGGGCCCAGCAGAGACAGCCTGCACCATCCCTGCCTGAATCTGGTGCACCACTGGGTGAGGGACGACCCCGACCATGAGCGGTTCCTCCCCTGGCTGCCCCACGATGGGCCTCGCCTCCTGTGCCCGCAGGCCCAGGAAGGTCCGGTCCCCGAGCGGCTGGCTGCGTCTGTGGCTGTACGCTCAGTGGGACTTGGGGCGGATGCCGCCCTGCTGGAGCCTTATCGGGATCGGCTGCAGGCGGCGGGCGCCGGGGAAGGTGACGATGGTGTCGCCCTCTGCGCGGTGGCCATCGGCCACGCCCACCCTGAGGCGCTGCTCCTGCGTCTCTTCCAGGATGGCGCGGGCCTGGCGGGCGCCTTCCACCCGGACCTCATCCCCTACCAGGCTCGACTGCGGGATGAGGTCCTGAGTGGCGCCTCTGGAGATCCCTATCAGGCCGCCTGGACCCTCCTGGAAGACCTCCAGCGGGAAGGCTGGGTGATGCCGCTGCCCAACCCCTGAGCCAGGGGCACCGGCTGTCCGCCGCCACATGCTACCGTGGTCGGGTGGATCAGGGCGTCGCTGGCCGCAAGGCCAGAGGAAAGTCCGGGCTCCGCAGGGTGCTGGGCCTGGTAACGCCAGGGCGGGGTGACCCGACGGAAAGTGCAACAGAGAACAAACCGCCGATGGCCGCGCAAGCGGATCAGGTAAGGGTGAAACGGTGGGGTAAGAGCCCACCGCCGGACTGGCAACAGGACGGGCATG